>SDBT01004421.1_pt1 | contig 23870 bp, 21 predicted proteins | sample 2277101 | NCBI WGS metagenome assembly SDBT01 (sample SAMN10404973, study PRJNA504765) | marine sediment metagenome | isolation source: marine sediment core GS10_PC15, 103 cmbsf | place: Arctic Ocean: Southern Knipovich Ridge | collected 2010 | reverse complement strand
GCCGGTGGCGAGGTTCGCCTGGACTTCCGCACCACGGCCAAACGCGCCGGCGAAGTGGAAATGATCGCCCGCGCTCGCGGCGTAAAGGAATCCGACGCCCTCAAGCTCACCAAGCCCATCGTCCCGTGGGGCGCACGGAAGATCGTATCGAGCGGAGGCGTGCTTATCGGCGATGACGGAACGCAGACCGCGTCCTGGCAAATCGAAGTACCCGACGACATAAAGCGAAAGTCCCAATCGCTCACCGTTACATTGAATCCGTCCATCGCAGCCGTCGCCATGGATTCGCTGCCGTTCCTGGCGCGTTACCCATACGGATGCGTCGAGCAGACCATGAGCCGCTTCATGCCTGCCGTGCTCGTGCGAAAGACGCTTACCGACGCGGGAATCAGCCTTGACGACGTCCGCAAGCACGTCGAGCAGCTTTCGGCGTCCGATGAAAAGCTGGCTGCGAAATACGAATTCCTCCGCAAGCGGATGGGTCGCAACCCGGTCTACTCGGGGCAGGAAATTGACCGGATGCTCGCCAAGGGCATCAAACGCCTGAGCGACATGCAGCATTCCGACGGCGGGTGGGGATGGTGGAAGCATGGTCAGTCCGATCCGTACATGAGTGCGTATGCCACCTACGGGCTGGTCGTTGCCCAACGCTGCGACGTTGACTTACCGCCTGGTATGCTGGGCAGGGCGGGTAAGTTTTTGGCCGGGTGGATTTCGCGCCCGAAACGCCCCGAGGAAAAACGTTGGTACTACCGACACAGGGACAATGATAACACGCGGGCGTATGGGCTGTTCGTAATTGGCGAGTTGGATCGCAAGCTGCTTGCCGGTCCCAAGCTGGCCGCCGAGTTGAAGCGAATTTACGACGCGCGGGACGATCTGACCGATTACGGCAGGGCGTATCTGGCGATGGCGCTTCAGGCTGCCGGCGACGTCAACGAAGCAAAAATCGTCGTCGAGAACTTCGCCAACACAGTGACGCTGGACGCCAAGACCAACACCGCCTATTGGGGCAGTTCCCGTGGCTGGCGATACTGGTATCGCGGTGCGACCGAGACGACCGCATGGGTCGCCCAGGCGATGATGACAATTTCGCCGGACGATAAGTGCATTCCGATGGCGGTCAACTGGCTGGTGCGCAACCGCCGCGAGCTGGGATGGCGTAACACCAAGGCGACGGCGACGGTAGTAATGGCACTGATGCGTTACGCCAAAACTACCGGCGAGCTCGACTGCGATCAGACGTTCGAGATCGCCATCGACGGCCAATTCCGAAGAACCGTTCGCGTAACGCGGGAGAATATTTTCAGTTTCGATAATCGAATCGTGATAGACGCAGACTCGCTCTCACCTGGAATGCACAAGGTAAGCATCTCTCGCAGCGGACGTGGCAGCTTGTACTGGGGCGGACACCTGCGTTACCTCGACACCGCCGAGGAAATTCAAGCTGGCGGAAATGAACTGGCGATTACGCGGAAGTATTATCGCCTGGTGCCAGAGAAGTTCATGAACACGCGAACGGTCTTCAAGGGCCGAAAGAGAGTCACCGAGCAGTTCAAGGATATACGAATCAAGCGTGAGCTTCTTGCTGACGGTGCGGAGATCGCAAGCGGCCAGCAGATCGAGGTCGAGCTTTCAATCACGGCTGATTATAACCTGGAGTACATGGTCTTCGAGGACGCCAAACCCTCCGGGTGCGAGCCGTACAGGCTTACCAGCGGTGGCAGCTATGGCGGGGGCATGTACGCGAACATCGAACTGCGCGACGCGAAGGTGGCGTTCTTCGCCGATTACTTCCCCAAAGGCACGCAGAAGCTTAGCTATAAGCTTGTCTGCGAACAGCCCGGAACGTTCCGAGTGCTACCCGCCAATGGCGAGGCGATGTACAGCCCGTTCGTTGAAGCGATATCCGATAGCGACAAATTGACGATTGTCGAATGACCTTGCGGCGATGGTGTGGTCTACGGGCTTCACCTTCGCCAGGAACTAGATGAGTTGCGAGCGTATGGCGTCGGCGGCGGATTTTGGATCGTCGGCGCTGCAGACAGTTCCGCAGACTGCTACCCGCTGTGCTCCGGCGGCTATTACCTGGGCGATGTTCGTCGCGTCGATTCCACCGATGGGGACGATTGGGAGGGGAACTTGCTCCACAACCTGTCCGAGCAGTTCGGTTCCGACGAGAGGTCCGGCGTCTTTTGTTCCGGTCTGGAATATGGGTCCGACCGCCACGTAATCCGCCCCTTCGTTTAGAGCTGCCCTGGCCTGGTCGAGCGAATGGCTGGACTTGCCCACGATAGCGCCAGGCCTCAGCAGGCGGCGAGCCTCGGCGATGGGTAGATCGTCCTGTCCGAGGTGCAGGCCGTCGGCTCCGACGATTGATGCGATGTCGGGGCGATTATTGATAATCAGGAGTTTGTCCGTCTCGTCGGTCAGTTCGCGAAGCTCGGCTGCCAGTGCGAGGTATTCGGCGTCCGAGACCGTTGTTTCGCGGAGTTGGATGGCGTCGGCCCCTCCGGCGATGGCGGCCCGGACGACATTCAGCACGCTGCCTTTGCACATGGTGGATGTGACCAGAACGTACAGCCTGACCGCTTCGAAGCGTTTGGCGACGAGCAGCCTCTGCATAAGCCGCTGTTCGAGCGTGTAAGCGTCGTATCGCATTCGCTCGACTTTGGTGGTCTGAGCCGGTGCGACGAACTTGACGTATTCCTCGATAGTTCGCAACGCCTCGGTCAAGCGTTTGCATGCGGCGGTAACCACCCCGCTGAGATCCTGGCGATCGGACTCGGTGGGGCTCGTGATTTCGGTTCCGATATCACCGGGCGTGTCGCGGCTGGCTATCATCTCGGCCGCGGGCAGATCGACGGTAACTTCTTTGATCTGGCTGCGAAGGTTCTTGGCCATTGCGGTAATGGCCGGGTCATTCAGTGCGAATCGTCCGCAGTCTTCGGCTACCCGCAGCGCCTCGCGGGCGCGGTTGAAGTTAGCATCGAGAATGCGGTAGACCTCTCGCATGTCGTTCTCTCTAGGCGTCGGCGCTGTGGTAGGGCGTTTGTGGAATCGGGAAGGCTTTGGCCACTTCCAGTACTTCGGCGGCGATTGTATCCAGAGCTTTGTCATCCGCGCCGTCGATTAATATCCGCTCCATCCAGGCGACGATCTGCTTCATCTGCTCTGGACCCATGCCGCGGGTTGTCAGTGCAGGCGTTCCCATGCGGATGCCCGATGTCTTGGACGGTGGACGCTCGTCTCCGGGGATAGAGTTCCAGTTCGTGACCAGTCCCGCCTTGGCCATGCGGGTGGCTGCATCGTATCCGGTGACCTCGGGAAGTCTGGTGCGAAGGTCGATTACCAGCAGGTGATTGTCCGTTCCGCCGGAGACCAATCGCCAGCCTCGCGCCATCAGTTCGTCGGCAAGGATCTTGCAGTTGTCCACCACGGCGCGGGCGTAGTCCTTGAATTCAGGGCTCAGGCACTCGCCGAACGCAACGGCCTTGGCTGCGACGTTCTGCATGATGGGTCCGCCCTGGATTCCGGGGAAGACGGCCGAGTTGATCCGCTTTGCCCATTCGTCGCGGCAGAGAATCAGTCCGCCACGCGGTCCGCGGAGCGTCTTGTGCGTCGTGGTGGTTACAAACGCGCTGTAGGGGACCGGGCTGGGGTGCACTCCGGCGACGACCAGTCCGGCGATGTGCGCGATATCGGACATCAGCGGACAGCCAATTTCGTCAGCGATCTGTCCGAACGCTTCAAAATCGATGGTTCTGGGATACGACGAAGCGCCGCAGATGAGGAGGTCCGGCTTCCATTTCTTGGCGATTGTGCGGACGTTGTCCATGTCCAATATTTCGGTATCGGGATCGAGCCCGTAGCTGGTGGTCTTGTAGAGCTTGCCGGAAATGTTTATGTCCAGCCCGTGCGAGAGGTGACCACCGTGGGCGAGATCCATTCCCATGATCTTATCGAGCGGTTTGATTGCCGCCAGGTAAACCGCCATGTTGGCGCTCGTACCACTGTGCGGCTGAACGTTCACGTGGTCGCAGCCAAAAAGCTCCTTGGCGCGGTCGATCGCAAGCTGCTCGATCGAGTCCATGTTCTCGTTGCCGCAGTAATAACGCTTACCGGGATAGCCCTCTGCGTACTTGTCGCTCAGGACGGTTCCCATGGCCTCCAGAACCGCAGGCGAGGCATGGTTTTCCGATGCAATCATCTCCAGCGTGTCTTCCTGGCGGCGCTGCTCGGCGGCGATTATCTCGGCGACGCGAGGATCGGTACTTCTCAAGGGGCTCATTTTAATCTCCTTCCATGGCGAAGAGCCTTGGAAACGGCACCTTACACCTTGGGGCAAGGCAACGCAACCCGTTACAATTATATGCCCGAAATATCCTTTCATTGCGACCGACCGAGGGTCATGCGGGAAGGCCTGCGGTGCAAAAGGAAGTATTTTCAGGAATTTTGCAGGTGAGGAAAAAAAAGGTTTTCCCCATATGCGTCCTTGTCAGATCAGCGGACTCGTGGTATATTGTTCGGTGAGCCAATGTGTTGGAGCGCCCGTTGAGCCTGGGCGGCATATCTCTAACAAACAGTTGTTTTCTTCGGATTACTGAGGACGGAGGTAATTAGTATGAGATTGGTACGAGGGAAGTACACATCTTTGCTGTTAGTAGCTGTTGTTTGTCTGTGCGCCAGCGTGGCGTCGGCAGATCGTTTGAACCTTTCCCATCCGCATTATCCACTGGTTGCATCTGACTTCATTCAAGTGGATTACGATGCCGACGGCGGTGCCGGTGGAATGGGTCTTCTGACGGCTGTCGGTTACGCTGCTGACTTGCAGGAGTTTGAGGGCGACAGCCAGATTATCGACGGCGATTTCATCCTGACCGTGGTCATCAATCCGACGACCGGTGCCGGTATCAGTGGCGAACTCGTGGTTAGCGAGTGGTGGGATGTGTCGAGTGATTTGTTCTACTCGGCGGATCTGACCGCATTCGGCTGGGGCACGCTTGAAGGTGACGATGTTTTCGAAGCCACGTTCATCCAGGACGGAAACATGATGGCATCCGATGGCGATGACCTTGGTGTGATTCTTGCCCTTGCAAGCATCGACGCCCCTTGGGATTTCAGCCAGGATTTCAGCAACAGCGGATACGGCACGTCGCAGTCATTCTACATGCCCGAACCGACGACGATGATCGTTATGTCCATCGCCGGAATCGGCCTGTTGCGTCGCAGACGTCGCTAGTAGTGCAAGTCTGAAGTTTTCAGGAGGGACCTTTCTTAAGGTCCACATTACATAGAGCAGTCTGGGTCCGCGCAGAAAAAGGCGTGGCCACGCAAAAAACTTACGGCACTTAGAAAGGAAACAGAATGTTTAATTTGACCGGTAAAGGCTCTTCACGGAGGAGGGAAGACCACGCCAGCCAGGATGGTCATACGAGCACGCCCACCTTCGAGCAACTCGAAGACAGGCTGCTTCTGTCTCTGCTTGGTGTAGCGGCGAATTTCGAACCGCCTGAGATCAGCTACAACTCGACGGGTACGGTAACCTACGATGCGGCGAGCGAATCTCTGGACTGTGAGGCCATCCCGCTGGGTCTGGTGTTGGAATCTGGCGCTCGTCCGCTGCGATTCAGCGATCCGAGTGACTTCCAACTGCATATCCAGATTGACAACGATGGGAATCTGATCGGTGGCGTTGAAGGCGACGACCTGATGATATCGGGTCTGATCACCAGCCGGTCCGGCACGCTCTTTGACGGAGTGCTGCTGACAGGCGAGATTATCGAATACGGCGAATTGGATTCGGGAACAGCTGGCGGCAACGACGGTTTCGATTTCCGGTTCGCTGTCACGGGCGGTTTGCTGGAGAGCTACTTCGAGAACTTCGATATCGGCGTGGACATGACTGCGTCGTACTGGGCTGGCGCGCCTGAGTACAGCGGTAGCTTCCAGGCGAACTTCGAAGCCCAGGCGTGGGGCACACTTGGTGTGATCCCGCAGCTTCCGCCTCCGCCAGAACCGGGTTCGGTTGCAGGTACGGTAACCGCTAACGGTACAGCTGGTATCGAGGGCATTACCGTGACCCTCTCCGACGGAGCAGGCGCGACGGCAACCGCAGTAACCAACGCGGCCGGTGAGTTCGTGTTCACGGACGTGGTTGCAGGTACATATTCGCTCAGCGCCGAACAGTCAGTTGATTATCTTGACGGCGACGAATCGGCCACCGACGTCCAAGCCGCAATCGGAAACGATGTTATCAGTAATATCGTTGTCGACGCCGGCGAAGATGCCACCGGTTACAACTTCAACGAGATCGATGCATCGCTTCTGCAGGGTCTGGTCTATGAAGACTTCAACGACGACGGCGCACTCAACTTCGGCGAAGCCTCAATCGAAAACGTTACGGTTACCCTGAGCGGTACTGACGACCGCGGTGTCGCCGTGAGCGAGACTGCAGCAACCGATGCTCAAGGGCTGTTCTGGTTCGTTAACCTTCGCCCCGGCACGTATGCGATTACCGAGAGCCAGCCCGTCACTCATACTGACGGTCAGGATGCCCTTGGTACGGCAGGTGGAACTCTCGGTAATGATGTTGTTACCGGTATTACGCTTGGCGTCGGCCAGGACGGAATGGATTACAACTTCGGCGAAAGGCCCGTCGCTGGTGGCGAACTTGCTGCCGGGCAAACTGCAACGATCGGTTTCTGGCAGAACAAGAACGGCCAGAGCCTGATTAAGGCGCTGAACGGCGGAGCGAATGCGACCGAGCTATCGGCATGGTTGGCGGCTACTTTCCCGAATATATTCGGCGTTACCGCAGGCGCAAACAACCTGACGGGACAGAGCAACGCCGACGTGGCGGACTACTACCGCTCGGTATTCAAGGCCAAGAAGAAAAAGGGCACCGGCCCGGCCAAGGTCGACGCGCAGGTGATGGCTACGGCGTTCGCGGTTTACGCTACCAACTCGACGCTCGCCGGACAGACTGCCACTGGCTACGGATTCCTCGTTAGCGAATACGGCGTGGGCAATACACTGTTCAACATCGGCGAGGCCGGTGATGCATTCGGTGTTGAGGACTACACCCTGATGGCGATTCTGGACATCCTTCTGGCAACCGACGACCAGGCGGTCGACGGCGCCCTGTACAACATGGATGCTTTCCTCCGCGGCTTGGCCAATGAAGTTTACTCGGCCATTAACGAAGGCGGCGACATCTAAGACAATCTAATAAGTAACCACTACGCGGCTTGTCTGACGGGAAAAATATCCCGCCCGATGAGCCGCGTTTTTTTATGCGCCCATGGCTGCGCAGGGATTGTGAAAAGTAATCAGGGTGGTGCTCGCTTGAATACTTAGGGTGGCGGGTTTCCCCAAAGGGGCAGGCCTGACCCAAAACAATCACAAGGGTGTCACTACCCTTTAGGGTAGTGTTGACCTGTATCAGCACATAATCGATCTTCGTAGTGAGCACGGCTGCAAGGCCCGGCGTGCCGGGATGGCACCCGCTTTGAGCTTTGAGTTTCAAATCTATTCTTCGAACTTTTCGCCGTGCGTGGCGTGGATGGTGAAGTGGTTGCCTCTCAGGCGTCTGGGCAATGATGTCGCGCGATTCAGGCGGCCTCTTGATCGCGCGGTTTTGTGTCGCCGGACTTGGCTGAGCAGATCGCCGAGCAGGCTAACCGGGAGAAAAGCATCTTTGCCACCGCCAACGACTGTGACATCCGTTCGCCCTCCGAGAAATCCCAGAAGCGTCTCGCCCGAGATCACAGGCGCGGCAGCTTCGCCGGGGGCAAGGTGGGTTTCGGGGCGGATCTGCGTATGCTGCTCGCTGGGCACCGTGACCATCTTCGTCGGGGCTTTGCGGACGGTTGAGCCCATTTCTTCCAGCAGGTTCAGCCCGAACGCATTGGCCTCGGTTCCGTCGCTGATTTCGGCGTCGGGATCGACAGCCAGCGGAGTGAATACTACGTTATCGAAACTGACCAGCGCCAATGGCGGGGCGGGTGCGTCCTGGCTGCGCCGATTGCGATTGCGAATGATCGTGCCCGGAATGAATGTTGTCTCGTTGACGGCGAGGTAGATTTCCAGCGAACCGGAGACGGCGGCGGCGTCGACCAGAATTACGTTCGGCGATATCGGAACTCCGATGGCCTGCTTGAGAACCATCCGGTCGTATTTCGGCGTGGGCAGTCCGGTGTCGCGAAGTGTCTGCTCGCCTCCTGGAAGCAGCCATGTGAACCCGCGTCGCGTGCGATTTCGCGTCGAAGAGGGCTGTTCATACCGGCTTAGCAGTTCCATTGCCTTGGTGAAGGCATCGCGTTTTGTCTGGGCGCCTGGAACTCTTTGAAGCGCGTCGCGCAATTGCCGCAACGCCGCATCGGAATCCGGTTTGAGGCGCAAGGATCGTTGGTATGGTTCAAGTGCGTCGAGGTGCCGCTCCAGCCCGGTCAGCGCCATTGCGTGACCCTGGCAGTAGGCGGCTACTCGCGGGGAGAGCTTGCGTGCGCTTCGGAACATTGCCTCGGCGGCGGCGTACTGCTCGTCGTGCAGATAGGCAACACCCATGAGGAATCGCCGGATTACCGGATCGGCCCAGACCTGAGAGGTCTCGATGAGTTTCTCATTTACCTGTTTGCGGAGGCCTTCCCGCTCGGCGAGGGCGCGTTTGCGTTGGGCGGGGGTGCTGGATCGGGGCATGCGATGGCGGCTGTATTGGCGGCGGAGTTCTTCGGCTTGGGCGAGCATGGAAATGAACGTCCGTCGGCGTCGCTGAAAATGCTCCCTGTCGGCCCATATGGGCGGAATCTTTCGTCTGCGGTCGTGCGACCAGCTCTGCCATTTGTCCAGTTCGCGTCGAAGATTGTAGCTGTCCACGCCTGGCTTTATGCGCTCGATATTTCGCATCACCAGGAAAGCGAAGGATTCCGGGCGGGCGAGTTTCTGTGTGTTGATTCCGCGCAATACCGGTGCTACCGGCTGGGTCGCGCTGGGGCTGCCATCTGACGGCAGATCGCCCGGCGATGCGGACTGACCAACGTGGAGTACGTCGGCTGATTTGAATTCAAATCGCTTATCGCCGGAGACCACGATGACCTTGCCGTCGCTGCGGGTGACATCGCCTTGGTAGGTCTTGCCGTTGCGGAGGTAGACGACATCGCCAGCGGAGTTGGCGGCCGCAATGACGAGCACAGCCAAAGTTGTAATCGCTATTCTGAGCATGGCTGATCCAGTCTAGCATCTGGAGAGTGTCTCGGTGAAGAGAATCTCCAGTACGCAAAAGTGTGGTTTAACTCATAAATTATTCCAATGTAGTACGATATGGGTATATAATGGGAGTAATACAGCCTATGAGGATGAGATTATGTTGGCAAGAATTTGGAGATTGGCTGCGGGAGACATTGCCCGTTTGGCGACGGCAGCGTTGATCGTCCTCCTCTCGGCGGCGACGGGGCTGGCGAGCACCTTCGAGATCAGCTACTCCCCGCGGATGAACGGCAAGCCGGAAGTCCGCGCGGCGTTCGACGCCGCAGCCGCCAGGTGGGAGGCGTTCCTTGCAGACGACGTAACGATTAAACTGTCCATCGATTACGGCAACCTTGGCTCGGGCATACTTGGCTCGACTTCGATTACTCAACTGGTAAGACCCTACAGCGAGATTCGCGGCCTACTTGCCGCCAACGTCGGCGAGGTCAACAATCCCCGCGAAACCGCGCTGTACGGCTCTTTGCCGACGGCGAGCCAATTCAATTTGCAACTGCCCACCGGGTTTTCTGCCGATGGGCAATCCTTTATCAGTCAGGCGAATTATCTCGCCATCGGCGGAACCAGGCAGACGCAGACCGATGCGAGCATCGCGTTTTCGAGCCGTTTCACGTGGGATTACGATCCGACCGACGGCATCAGCTCCGGAACGTACGATTTTTTAGGCGTGGCGATGCATGAGATCGGGCACGCCCTGGGCTTCGTAAGCGAGATCGATTACGTCGACTGGGTCGTGGACCAGGGTTCGACAGCCAGCGACGTTCAGCCGAGCCCGCTGGACTTCTTCCGCTTCGCCCCGGCGACGATTGGCGGTGGCGGGTTCGATTTCGCCACGTCGTCGCGTAACCTCACCCCGGGCGGGGCGCACTCGCTCTATTACGGCGACGGTTCGGTTCCGATGGCCACCGGCGTCAGCCAGGGTGACGGGCGGCAGGGTTCGCACTGGAAGGACGATCTCGGCCTTGGACTGATGGACCCGACGCTGGGCACGGGCGTTGGGGATAATATCGACAAGTTTGATTTACTCGCCATGGACCTGATCGGCTGGGACATCGTCGCCGGCGGTGGGGCGCTTGCGGGCGATCTCAACCTCGACGGCGTGGTGGATATCGTCGACCTGAACATCATTCTCATCGAGTGGGGCCAGACCAATCCGGTAGATCTGCGGGCCGATACGTTCGCCGACGGCGTGATCGCCATCGAGGATCTCAACAGGGTTCTGATCGACTGGGGGCAGACTTCTCCGCTGCTGGCGTCGTCGATGTCCGATCCACTGTACGAACCGGGTTTCTCTTCAGCCGAAGTGCCTGAACCGGGAACGATGGTATTGATTCTCGCCGGGACAGGCCTGCTGCTGGTCAAAAAACGCCGCAACCCCGCCCATGTCTGATAATGCTGCGATCTTGACTCGGTGAGCCAAATCTGACAGAATCCCTCAATCGGCAACTTGTCCGGCGTAGCCTCGGCGAAGCCGGATCATCAATGTCGATCACAAATTGAACATCGGGGCGTGGCGCAGCTTGGTAGCGCGCCTGCTTTGGGAGCAGGAAGTCGCAGGTTCGAATCCTGTCGCCCCGATTGCAAGATAGCGGCTCGGTCCGAAAGGCCGGGCCGTTGTCTTGTGGCTAAAGGCTGGTGTTGATTTGAGAACTACGCAGAAACTGATGCGCCATAGTGACCCGCGATTAACGGCGAATGTATATACAGACCCAGCGTTATTGGATATGAGATCGGCGGTTGGAAAGCTGATTACTCCGAAGAAAGCAGACGAGGTGCAAGATGGTGTGGCATGAAATTCGTGTGGACAGTTGGAAGTCATTGAGCGAGATACTGGTTGATTTTGGTCAGGAATGGCTAGATGGGATGCTTTATCGCGGTCAGTCTAAAGAAGAATGGGAATTGCAGCCGAAGTATAGGCGAATTATTCATAATTCTGGATTGAGCCCTAGCCAAGTCGCTGAGGCTTGTGATTCTGAGAGAATGGAACAACAAATGGTGGAGGAGTTTCGACGCTCCGCTGGTCGACTTGGGGAAGCAAGTACTGTTCAAAATTTTGAAGATCCAATCAGTTGGCTTTTTGTTATGCAGCATTACGGGGTACCCACACGTTTGTTGGATTGGTCGCGTTCTCCGTACGTAGCCTTGTATTTTGCAGTTAGGGATGCATGGGAAGCAGATGGTGCTTTGTGGTGTTTCTATGAAACAGCTTTGTCTGAAGATCACAAAAACATTGGGTCTAATGGCGAGGCGGTTCTGCCTAAGCATATTCGAGATTGGGAACATTTCTTTTTCTGTAGGGATACCTCTCCGCATGTGTATGTTGTTGATGCTCCTGTTTGCACTGATAGGATGCTTGCGCAGCAGGGATCTTTTACGATGTGTCGAAATCACTTGTCAGGCCATGGAGAAGGTATAGGTCAGTCATGTAAGGGAGATAAGAGGTGTTGTAAGATTGTGATTTCAAGTAAGTGTAAGGAAGAGATCTTTATTCACTTGAAACTTATGAATGTATCTTCTGAAAATTTATTTCCAGGAATCGATGGTGTGGGTAGAACTATGGACGAAAATCTCAGGGTTATCTTAAGAAAAGTGGGAACAAGTGGGGGACAATGGACTGTGATTTGATTAATGGATTATGAGCAAGGATGATGAAGTGAGCGACGATAACCATGACGGTAATTGACTATGGTGAGCAATGTTGAGAGAAATGAGTCAAGTTGACGGTAAACACGGGGCCTGCTTTGGGAGCAGGAAGTCGCAGGTTCGAATCCTGTCGCCCCGATTGCATGATAGCGGCTCGGTCCGAAAGGCCGGGCCGTTGTCTTGTGGCCGAAGGCCGGTTTGAATCAGCGAGTCGGACGGCGTCAGCCGGACGAAAGCCGCTGGTTTGAAACCGCAGCCCTGAGTGAGCGTAGCGAGCCGAAGGGCAAGGTTCCCCGACCTGTCCCTTCGGGAAGGGAATCCAGTCGCCCCGATTGGTTTGAAAAAGGTCGTTCCGCATGGAGCGGCCTTTTTGCATTATGGGGTCTGCTAGGTGCATATGCTCAATTCGGTTCGGTGGGGTGCGGGGAGGTAAAGCGGCGGGTGTTACTCTCCGATCAAGATCAATGAGGGCGCTGGTAAGGAGCCTTCTTTCGTGCAAGGGACGGACATAGATGTGAGGGACGGCCTGGGTATGAGGGTCGAGCATAGGTGTTCAGGCGGCGATGCGGCTATTCTGAGATGGCTACGTCGCCGCTACCCATTTATCTGCGGCTGTGTCGCCCAGCCTCGTGGTAAGCAGTTCAATCGTCAATCGACAACTTGTCCGGCGTAGCCTCGACGAAGCCGGATCGTCAGTCCAGTTCCATCGCTATGGGGCAGTGGTCCGAACCGGTGATATCGCTCAGGATCGTCGCGGAACTCAGCCGCGGGCGCAGTTGCTCCGAAATGCAGAAATAATCTATACGCCAGCCTTCGTTGCGCTCGCGTGCCCGACGCATGTAGCTCCAGTACGTGTAGTTCTCGCCGTCGGTGTTAAACTCGCGGAAGGTATCGATGAAGCCGGCTTTGATTGTGCGATCGAAGCTGTCGCGTTCCTCCATGGTGAATCCGGCAGTCCGCTCGTTTTCGTCGGGCCTGGCCAGGTCGATCGGCGTGTGCGCGACGTTCAGATCGCCGCAGAAGATCACGGCCTTCTTGCGTCGCAGCTTGGTGATAAGCGTGAGGAACGCCGGGTCCCACTTGTCCGTGCGGTACTCCAGCCGGGCAAGCATGTCCTGCGAATTGGGCGTGTAGACGGTGATGAGATAGTAATCTTCAAACTCCAGCGTGATCAGCCTGCCCTCGGTGTCCTCGAAGGCCCGCGTCGTGAAGAACCCGCGTTGGACGTTGAGCGGTTCGATACGCGTCAAAATGGCGGTGCCCGAATAGCCTTTTTTCTCGGCAGGGTTCCAGTGGACGGTGTATCCGAGATCGGGCAGTTCGACCTGCTCGGGAAGGGCACGGACTTCCTGCAGGCAGAGCACGTCGGCATCCATCTTCGCGACGGACTCGGCGAAGCCCTTCTTGAGCACCGATCGGATACCGTTAACATTCCATGAGACGAATTTCATTTGAGCACCAGAGCAAGAGTCTACTGATTATACGAATGTTGCTAATTTAAAAACGGCTACAAAACACAGCAGGTTGCGGCTAGTTTGGGTTATCGACGCTTTCGGTTTGTGTCTGATCATTCTTTTCTATCCCGACGTATGCCGTCGCACAAAGTCTCAATGCGCGTTCGACGGGCATGTCGACGGTCCTGAGATCGCACTTGGGCACGAACAGCACCGGCCCGCCGATCATGTATCCCAACGGGAAATAGACGGCCGCTTTATCGTCGCCGCTGGCCCCTTCGGGCTGCTGCGATGTCATTATACCCAACATTCCCATTGCTGTCCCGGCGGGGCAGTATTCCACGACGCGTCCCATCTTCTGCTTCGATCCGCTGCCGAACAGTTTCATCAGGTCGCGCACCGATTCGTAGATCGTCTTGATGCCCGGAACGTGGGCGAAGATTCCTTCAACGAGCCCCAGTAGTTTGCGGAACAGCCAGACGTGCGTGAGCAGCCCGACCAGGTAGATCGTCACGAACAGCAGGAGCACCCCGACGCCATGGAGGTTGTCCACGTCGGCCCCCTCGTTGTCGAGCAGATTGACCCAGACCAGCTTGATCGCGCCCTTGCCCATTCCATCGAGCATCGAACCTGCCCAGATTATCACCGCAATGGTCAGGGCGATTGGAATGATCGCGAACAAACCAGCCAGGAATATCTTCAGTTGCCTGTTCATGGTTGACTCCCTTCAACGTGTTGATGCGTATCTGAATTACACATTTCATTCAATGCGGTTACAAGGCAAAACTGTGCGCAGAAGTGGAGCGTTTGGAGTTTGGCGAAGGACGAATGAGGCATGAGCGAGCCTAACTGAGCTCGAAGATGGATTGCGTCTTGACGATGGTGAGCTCTGCCGGGAACGCATGGAACGCGTAGACGTGCAGTTCGTTGGGCTTGGCGTCGTAATCGATGAACGTAAAGGGCGTCAGCGAGTTGGTCATCCACATCGGGAACGGAACGAACAGGCCGCGGGTCTTATGGTGACGCGCCAAATCGCGGTGCGTCTTGGAGTAGACCGCCTGGCTCATGGTCTCGACTTGGAAGCTGACCATGTAGTTGATGCCCTCGGTTTTGCGTTCGTGGTCCTTCTCGCCGCGGAAGGGCACTTTCATCAACTGGCCGCGCGGTGGCATTTCGCTCTGACCGTCGGCAGTTACTTCAAGCAGCGAACTGTCCGGGCGGAAGAAACCCACAACGTGGCTGCACCCGGTGATCCATATCTCGGCTTCATACCCGGGCTTGACAATTCTGCGAGACTGGTAGATGTCGAAAAACTCCGGGTGTACCGGCCGATCATAAAGAAAGAACCGCAGGTGATCGAGGCGTTGTTTCTGTCCGATTGCCATCCAATACTACTCTCAAAAAACTCCCAGAGCCGCACTCGGGCTCTGCCTCAATTATACCAGATATCGTTGCGGGCGGTTATTGGAATAAAAAAGGCCGACTTGCAAGAGTCCGCTAGTTGCTTTTGTGATTCTGCCGATGAACTGGTTATACTGGGCAAACGTATGAATGGGATAGTTTTGTGGTTTGAGATTTGAATTTGACACCAGAATCAAAACAGGAATAATTTCATGCATGAAGCTGGACATCAAAACAAAGGGTATGCCCCAATTGATAACACATCCTTCAGGGAGTCAAAGGCCGTTCTGTTGATTATCTGCCTGCTGCTGGGGTTCTGCTATTTGACGGGCTGCGATGGCGATCCAGGTGCTCCCGAACCATTCGACGCGAATGAACTTGCGGGTGTATACAAGATCGAACGTCCTGCTTTTAGGGCGGAACTGGAGGTAAGAAACGATGGTACATACCGCCAGAAATATTGGGATAAAGATTCAAATGAACTCCTGCGTGCCGGAGAGTGGGAAAAATGGACATTAGACCCAAACGAACAATACCGTTGGGGGCGCACAACCGGATATCGCATCACTTTTAAGAACTGTTGGTGTATTGAATTCCAAAAGCCTACTGACGCCTATTCTTCCGAAATCAACTTTGCTAGCTCTTGGAGTCCTTACATTGAGCAGTGGCCCGAGGGTGCATTTCATATAATTCAAGACAAACCCCGCGATTATTGGGCAAAAGATATTGGGCAACCAGAAGAAGAACAATAGCAAAGGCGAATTCACATCGTAATCGCAACGTTGGGAATTTCAGTGATTCCTGGGACAGAATATAGTTTTGTGATTGGGGGCGTGTGGGGATAGGAAGAACTTACCTATTCCACGGCATCGGCAGATTCGGATTCGACAGCGGTTGGGGCTGGCTGTCCGATCCGTTTACTGCGTTTCTCGCGCCTGTGCTGGCGTAGCGAGCGGTAGTGAACCACTGCCCAGTGGACGGCGCCGTAGCTGACAAGCCCGAGTACCACTCCCATGACGAGGCTTCCCAGCCAGATCGGCAAGAACGCCTGCCATGTGGCCTCCCAGAATTCCTGGACGCGATTGACCCATACTTCGAACCACCACGATCCGCCTGCGGGCCACTCAAAATCCGGTGCGGGATAATTTCCGCCCAGAAATTTCATACCGATGTTGTAATTGCACCAGAAGTAAATGGCTGGGGCTGTGACAATATTGGAAATCCATGTAAAGGGAAGTCCGACGAGCTTATTCGCCCCGAGCAGCGTCGCGGCCAGCAGCGTCAGAACCATCTGGAATCCGACGGTGGGCGTCCATGCGATAAAAACGCCCAATGCCACGCCCAGCGCAATGCGATGCGGCGTGTCGTCCACGTGCAGCACGCGGAAGACGAAGAAGAATCTCAGACGTCTGATTACATATTGTACGGGCATCAGCTTCCTGTCGAGTCGAGTATTTCACGAGCGGCCGAGGCTACCTCGTCCGGAGAGATCGCCTCCATGCATGTTATATGGTCACAGCGGCGCTTGAGGCAACCCTGACATGGGACTGGCGCAATAATTGCTTTCCCGCGTGGGTATGGTCCGGTCCGTTCAGCTCGGGTCGGGCCCAGCAGCGTAACGCAATCGACGCCAACTGCCGGGGCGATGAACTTCGGCGCAGAATCGCTGCAGATCACGCCCGAAGATGCCGCGATCAGTCCAACCATCTGCTCGATGCTGGTTCGACCGGTAAGATTAATCACGCCCGGACCGTGCCCTGCTGCGATCGCATCGCCAAGTGCCTGGGCGGACCGGGGGGCGACGATAACCACGGGGATGTCTTTGGCGAGTGAAGCGACGACTTTTCGCCAATGTCGCTCCGGATACAACTTGGTTTCCCATCGCGTGTCCGGTGCGCAGACGACGAAGCGGTCGAAGCTATGCTGGCTTGTGAAATCTGCCGCGAACTGCTTACCGGGCTCGGATACCTCCAGCGTCATGTCATCGGCGGTGGCTTCTATACCAAGCTGCCCAGCCAGTGCTATGTTACGCTGTACGGTGTGCAGCGGGTCGACGGTAACGGCGCGGTTGTAGAATATCGTCGCCCCTTCGCGTGCGTCGGCGAAACCGGCTTGCAGCTGGGCGCCCGTCATGCGCCCAAGCAGTGCGCTGCGGAGCAGGCCTTGCAGATCGATCACCCAATCGAACCGGGCTTGCTTCAGTTGTCTGCGAAGATCCGTCAGAGCCCGAAAGCTCGTGGCTGAACGCCATGCGCGTCCGAGCATTTTTCGTCTGAAAATGATTGCCTCGTCCAGCTGTGAGTCGTGAGTGATGAGTCCGGCGCAGGAATCGGCGACTAACCATGCAACGCTGGCCTCGGGGAAGGTTCGCTTGAGTCCGCGCAGGACGGGCATCGCGGTTACGATGTCGCCAAGCGCGCTGGGTTTGATTATCAACACGCGTTTCGGCGGTTCGGGTTGCCGAGCCTCATGAGTCATCAGTCACTGCTACTTCCGAATGGTTTTCTACTACTTTCGAAGGGTCTTCTATTTCTTCCGAATGGTTTTCTATTTCTTTCGAAGGGTTTTTTGCTTCTTCTGGCGGTCTTCAATCTGCTGACGGAGCTTGTTAGCCGACCAGTTCTCCAGCACTCTCCAGTACGGTTTGAAGTTTACACATCCGCTTCCGGGCCTGCGGAGATAACCCAGCAGCATTCGAAGCTGTCCGGGATGGTTGACGGCTGAACATCGCAGCAGCGATACGTTCAGGCGCATCAGTCCCTGGAATCGCATTCGCATGGTGACCTTCAGCACTCGCTTTAGCCCGTCGAGATCGAGCAGTACGATTTCCGGCTGGCTGCCGGGCGACCATCGCACGAGCATGTTGTTGCTCTTGAGGTCGCGGTGGCGAAAATTGTTGTCGTGCAGCCTCTGCAACATGCGTCCCATCTGCCAGAGCACCTGCTGGGCGAGCTTCCACCGCTGGGCCTGATCGAGGGGCGAATCCTGTTGCGGCAAATCGGTCAGCCACTGCGTCAGGAACTGATCGAGGCGCGGCGAATCGACCGCCTCTGTTATCAGGATACTGTCCAGCAGGAACGGTCCGACGCGTCGCTGAAGCGCCACAAGTGGAAGGGCGGTGGCGATTCGCCTGGTCAGCAGCGCGTGTCCGAGGCGGAACGTGCGTATCGGTCGGGCCAGGCGGAAGCAGTCCAGAATGATCTTCCATGCGTACTTGCGAGACCGACGTTTGATGTATACGTCGAGCTCGTGCCCGCCAACGATGATAGTCCGATGGACGACGCGCCCGCTGCGAGAGTCCTTTACAATCTCGCCCCCGTCGCGCTCGATGAGATTCTCCGGATCGGCCAGTGCCTCAAGCCAGTCGTCGGTGGTGAATTCAATCAGCGCCGCCTGCGAGCCGGCCATTCTTCGCTTGGACGCCAGGACGACGTGGCCTCGCCAGCCGCGACAAAGGGTGATTCGGCGGAAGTAGCGGTTGTCGGAGCGGATTCGCCTGTCTCGCCTCGCCCAGAGACGGCGGCGGTGTCGCCATGCAAAATCCTCGACCATCCACTGCCAGCCTCGCAGGTTGCCCTCTGCTCCGGATGCGACGAGGTAATGTTTCAGGAACCGCAGGCGTTCGCTGCGCGTTGTCCAGTCCATGCGGTCGTGCATGAACTGGGCGAGGTTGGCCACCTTCTGCCTGCGTGAGAGGCGGCGGCTTTGTTTCATGCGGTGCAGATCCATCAGGACTGGCGTAGGCTCGGGCGTGTCGGTGCGGATGAGAATGTTGCCCGCGTGCAGGTCGCAGTGGATCACCCCGACCGCATGCATCCTTCCGATTGCCCCGGCGGTCGCGATGATCGCCTGCTGCAGCAGTTGGCGACCCTCGGGCCCGTTGCGCAACTGTTCGAGATGCCAGGTTGATGCGGGCACTGCGGATTCCACCGCGAGCATTGCCAGCCATTCCGAGCCGTTGGCGCAGATCGCCGCCAGCGCCGGTGCGGTTTCGACACCGTTGGCCGAAAGGTAACGGCTGAACCGCATTTCGCGCATCGCATCGGACGAACCGAAAACTCGCCTGATTCGATGGGCCAGCGTGCGGCTGTGATAGTGCTTCAGGTAAATCAGCCTTCCGCCTACGGTGCCGCGGTAGACCGTGCGTGAAGCGTTCTGTTTGACCTGCTGCCAGCCGGCGGTCTTCGGGGCGAACAGTTCGTCCAGTTTGCCCTCGAGCAGCGCGCGTGCCTGATCGTCGGCGAAGATTATCTTCTCGCCGCGCTGGTCTTCGGGATTGTCGCTGGGCTGGGTCATTTCGATAGCGGTGCTACTCACGCAAAGCCGTTGCGGCGCCTGCAGAGGCGTATATCTCCGTCAATCTGCGGCGAGATGCGATCAAGTCGAACTTCTCTGCGGCTTGCTGGGCGGCTGAGAGCGATAGTTCCTCTGCGAGTTGAGGCGTTTCAATGAGTTTGAGTATCGCCGCCGATGCGGACCGCGGATCGGCCGCAGGAACAAGCAGGGCGGCTGAGTTGTGTGGTGCGCACTGTGCGAAGTTCGGTGTCTCGCTCGCGACGATTGGATTGCCCCCAGCCATAGCCGCCGCCAGTGATGCCACGCCAGTGTCACGTTCGCTCAGGAAAAGCGCGATGTCGCCAGCAGCGAGTGCCTCGGCTGTGGAGAACCGTCCGGCCGTGAAGAACACCTCGTCACAGAAGGCGGTAGTTCCGGCGAAGAATCGCACGTGTTCCTCGTCGGGTCCGTCGGATGGGAAGCAGAGCAGCACGTCGGGGATAATCTCTCTGACGATGGCGTGCGCCCACGAGGCGCATTTGTGACCGGCATCGCGAATCATCTCCGCCGGAGAGACCAGCAACGTCTGGTGATCGGATATTCCAAGTTGCTCGCGCACCAGGGCGCGAATGTCCGATGACTGATCGACCGTAGCTGCCGGCGGGGGGAGAACCTCGATTCGGGCGTCGTCGAAACACCGTCTGGTGAGCGCCGCGGCGGACCATGTGGGTACGGTGACGGTCACCCACGGTTCGTCAACCGCGGCGGCTATGCTTTCGGCGCTAGCCGGTTCGGGCGCGGTCGGCAGCGAGTAGACCATGGGTGTGTGCTCGCCCTCTGCCGTCAGGACACCAAGCTTGGCGGCCTTTGGCGACCAGGCGTGGATTACATCCGCCCGCTCGGCGATACGTTTCAATCGCGGGGCCGCCAGCGCAGATACGCCCAGCGGACAGTGAATCTGCCTGATAGGCAAATCCAGCTCCGCACTCTTTGGCGCAGGACCGGCCGATACTATGCGATCACCGTCACTCACCAGCATCGCCAGTTGGGCGAGCATGTCTTGCGGGGTGCGAGAGTCTACAATATGTAGAACGTTGCTCATTTGGGCAGATGATACTACCAGCCACCCCTATGAGCAAGCCAGTCAAGCTTCGCTAATTCCGGTACTCCGGCAAAAGAAGGCCAATAAAACACGAATTTCGCTTCGCGGACCTCCGGTTTTACGAAACAGAACGGCCTACCACAAATTACACGAATTGAAACAGATTCTACGAATTCTAGAAAGTTAAGAAACAACATGTGTAATTCGTTATAATTTGTGCCTGCCTGCCCATCTGGCGCTAGCCAGGTAGGCAGGTAATTCGTGGTCTGCCGTATAACAGCGACAAGAGGCTCAGGCAAATGATAGCTACTATCCAGATTAAGAACTTGCGGGTGCGGACGATTATCGGAGTGTATGACTGGGAACAGGCACACCCGCAGGACATCGTCGTCAACGTCCGCATGGATTTTGACGCTACAGCCGCAGCCGCCAGCGACGACGTTGCCGACGCGGTCGATTACAAGGCGATCAAGCAGCGCATAATGGAACTGGCCGAGAGTTCGCACTTCAAGCTGCTGGAGAAACTCGCAGCCGCTATGCTCGAAATAATCATGTCCGACGAGAAGGTTCTCTCCGCTACCGTCGAGATCGACAAACCCCACGCCCTGCAATTCACCGATTCGGTTTCCGTCACCTGCACCGCCTCGCGAGAGTAGCAAAGGTGGGGCTATCGCCCCAGCCTACGACTTACATAGTCGGTCTTTCCATAATCAGTGAGGCGATGAATGCAAAGCCCACGCTTATCAGGTTAGCGAGCAGGACGATTCCCCAAAGACGCCACGAGCGCTTGGCGCGGAACGGCCAGATAAGCGGCCAGTATTCGACAAGGCAATTTATCACTACCGCCAGCAGCCACGATGCCGCCCATGAATAAGGATTAAACGTTCCCTTAGCTCCCATGGATTGAAGCAACTGAAAGCCTGTGAATTCCCACGCCAACCCGGATAGCGGAATCAAGATACAACCCAGTGCGGCTGACAGTGCATTGACCACCAATGCAGCCAGGAATGCCTTCTTCCAGGAGAATCCCACCCAGGCTCGAAAGGCCAGCCATTCCACAACGAACCCCAACACGATCGCGCCCGATGCAAAAAGATAGTGCACCACGTAAATGGACGGCCAAACAAGATTTGCCAAACACGTTGATGTCATAGCTTCTCTCCTGCTGATGACCGGGGGATAACGCTCCAGATCAGTTCCACAATTATGTATATCAGGTTCATCGTTACGCCTCAGTGTTCAATAGTTCCGATATGTGTAATGGCAACCATATTGGCAATATGTAGAATGTTAATATATGAACATAATAGTCTAAAAAAACACGCGTCGTGTCAGTGTGTCGTGTCAGTGCGTCGTGTCAGTGCGTCGCGTCAGGGGCTCGCGTCATGTCGCCGGCTGGGAGGTATTACCGCGGACGGTTTCCAATGTCTTTATGATCTGCTTTTGATCCGCCTTGCTCAGCGAACCCACCAGTTGGCCGATCTGCTCGACGTATCTGGGTTCGATCTTTTCAAGGAGCTTCCGCGCCTTTGCCGTCAGCTTGATGACGTTGCATCGCCGATCGTCCGGGGCGCTGGTGCGCTTGACCAGGGCGGCTTTTTCCATGCGATCTATCAAAGAAGTGGTGTTCGCACGATTGACCAGCATCATTCTGCTCAGATCGGTCTGGGTCAGGCCGCTGGGCGAATCGGCTTGATACTTAAGGAGCATCATCAGGTTGAACTGAACGTCGGTCAGGGAGTATTGGCGGAAGAACTCGTCCGCCCGCCGCCTGAGGCAGGCCGCCGTCATGTAGATGCTCATCAGCGTCTCGTGTCCGAGAAGCTTGATCGGGCGATTCAGTTTCAGTTCTTCTTTCAGAGACATCGAACAACTCCGTCTTCTATATAGTTCACATATAAACAATATCGCTATTAACTGAATCCGTCAATAGTTTATTTAAAATATTTTTCGCACGGTGTACCTGCCCGCCCTACAAAAATGCCTATATCCGGCTGTTTACCGGTTGTATCTGAAATATCACGGGGTGGATGCCTGTGACGTGGTGGGGGCTCAATAGTTCTTCCTGTCGGCCGTCCAGTGAGTTGAGGCGAACTTGCTCCGGGTCATCGAGACTGACTTTCCGGAAAGTCGTTCGTCCGCCGTCGAATCGGATGAAGCAATCGTCGCCGGTTTTCGCTTCGACTGCTGGTGAGACTATCACGATATCACCAAGCATGTACTTCAACGCCATCGCTTCATCTGCGACGCGGATGGCGAATGCGGCCTGGTCGTGAACGTCGGGCAAGCGCAGGTAATCGACCGCATGGCTTACAGGGTAGTCCGCGTCGACGAAGTGGTGGGGGTACCCGGTATTGACCGTGTTAATGATTGGCATAATTCGCCCGGCAGAGAGTTCGCCCGCGCCGCCGTCAGCGGAGATCGCGTCGGCCAGCGAGTCGACGTTGCATTCGCCATCGTCGATCATGCGCTTGATCGCGCCCCGCAGGCTGTCCAATCGCGCCTGCAGCAACTCGCAGGCCTGGCGGACATCGAGCGGCGTGCGCTGCATATGGGCAATGGCAAGCAACTCGCCCCCGGTAAACCCGAGGTTGTGCTCGATGGCTCGCAGGATGCCGTCTGATGGCGGATTCTTTGCCCGTCCTGTCTCGATATTGGAAAGGTAGGGCTTGGAAATCCCCACCCGAATTGCCAACTGGTCCTGGGTAAGTCCGGCTTTTTGCCGGTACTCTCGGACGATTTGCCCCAAAGGCATATCTAGTCTCCTGTTTGAAAGAGATTTAGAGCACCGACCCCGAAGTATTCTAGATTCCGCAGTAAGCGCTTACAAGCGCGTTAAGAAAACTTTATCTCCGGCGAAAAACTTCGGAAAATGCCCTTGACTCTGTATGTTAGGTAGGTATCATACACAAACATCACTCCGGCTGCTCGGGTCAAAAGCGGCCAGTGAGAAGGATTTTTCATCTTTGGGGTCAGGGCCGCCGAGAGTTTCGGACGGCCATCGCGGCAGTTCCTGCCAAGGTTGCTACTCAATACAGGTGTAATGTTTGTGTATTGGTAAAGGAGGTTTGCCCATGGCACTGACGCTGAGGGAAAGTATTTGCAGCGCCAGAAAGTTGCCCCGCGACCCGGCGATTCTTGCAGGACGGGCCGAATTGCTGTTGCCCCGCGAGCGAGAACTCATCGAGGCCATTCTTATCAGGGGTCAGAAAGTTCTTTCCGTATCGCGCATGACGGGGCTTAGCACTCGGGCGGTGTCCAACCGAGTCCGGAAGATATCAAACAGGATGTCGAGCAGGAAGTTTCTCGATACCGCACGCGCGCTTGGGTTTCTCACGCGTGAGGATGCCGCCCTTGCGCGACTGAAGTTCTGCGCCGGTGTCTCCGATCGCAAGCTTGCAGCCGATATGGAACTGAGTCCGTACCTGTTGCGCCGCCGGCTCGATCGCATAAGTGCGCAGATCGTAATGATCAAGCGATTCCGCCGCGTCGCCAAACGCCACGGTGCGCTTGTTGCTCACGAGAAACTTGCCGAAAGTTACTCGCAAGAGAAACTTGCCGAAAGTTACTCACAGGAATCTGCAGGGGGATCAACGGCCGCCAGCCATTCCAACTGGCGAGACTGAGAAGCAGCCTCAAGTCCGTCCACATCCGAACCACATTTCTTCACGAGAGGAGTTGTTCATGTCACCACGCTCAAAGGAGCATAGTTGGAGTGTATCGCTCAACGT
>SDBT01004420.1_pt1 | contig 23877 bp, 17 predicted proteins | sample 2277101 | NCBI WGS metagenome assembly SDBT01 (sample SAMN10404973, study PRJNA504765) | marine sediment metagenome | isolation source: marine sediment core GS10_PC15, 103 cmbsf | place: Arctic Ocean: Southern Knipovich Ridge | collected 2010 | reverse complement strand
CGACAAAAGTGCGGCTGCTATAGTGGATGAGAGAAAGTTTCTGGGCTATCGGTTTTTTCGGGACGGCTCTCTGGGGATATCTCCGGAGAGCCTGAAACGATTAAAACAGCGAGTCCGCCAGATCAAAGACAATCGGGTACTCGGTTTGCTTCGCCGATATCTCTGTTCACTGACAACCTCGGTTAGCAGTTTTTCCAGTTCCGATGTCTTGTAAACCAGTTCATCCAAAGAAACCCCTTTTTCTGATGTAGCATTTAGCCCTTCCATTGCTATAATGTTCTGCATGGCTTGAGTCTCCTGTGATAACTGTATTTTTTGTCAAAAACACAATATCACAACTCAAGCCTTTTTCAACTTATCCCCAAACTTTGGGACGACACTTTTTTTTGGGTCAGAATCGGGGGGAAAAAATTATATTTAAATCTTGACGGCAGGTGGGGAGGGGTTAAAATGTAAATTATGGAGAAACGTGCGGTACATTTTGTTGCCGTGATTGTTTTTTTTGCGGCTTGTGTTTGTAAGGGTGAGAATCGGATTGAGGATACCCCTCTTTACAAGTACCTCGTTGTGCCTCAAGCGAAACCCTTTGAAGTAACGCAGCCAGTGCAGGAAGTTAAGGAAGATGAAGCGGTAATTGAACAAGGCAAGAGTGAGCCTAATGAAGAGGTCGCGGAGTATCTTGAGCCAGATTCTGAACCAGCAGCCAAGAGGGTAGAACGAATTGGCAGTTCGTTTGCGATGACAGCGGAGACTCCATTTTTCGAAGCGATTGAAATTCTTAGGTATTCTACGAAGCGCCCGATTAACATTATTGTGAATTGGAACGATCTTGAAGAAAACGCGGGCGTTGACAGGGAAACTCCAATTGGCATTGGGGGTATTGAGCGGGCGTCGGTGAAGTCGTATTTGTGGCTTATTTTGCATTCACTTTCTGTGACGAGTGAAGCGACAATTGGTTATGCAATCAAAGGCGGTGTAATTTATATCGCGACAGAAGATTCTCTGCCCAATAGAATGACAACCAGAGTGTACAATATCCCGGGTCTGTTAATGGCTCCATCAAATGCGATGCCCTTGGGTGGCCAGGGTTATGGAAATTACGGTGGCGGATACGGTGGTAGATACGGCGGGGGATATGGTGGGTACGGTGGTAGAAATGGTGGTGGATATGGTGGCAGGTACGGCGGTAGATCCGGTGGCGGGTATGGTGGATATGGTGGTAGATCCGGTGGCTCTCGGCGAGGCGGTTATAGGGGGGCTTATGGCGGAACTTCCATGCGCAGAAACTATAGCCCCGGGTACATAGGAGTCTCAACTGGAGTGAGGCTTGGCGCCAATGGTGGTTTTTTTGGCAGTGTTATACATACTGCTGTTCCGGTCGGATACAACTATGGGCGTGGAGTAGTAAGGACCTGGTAAAGCTAAGAAGTGTAAAAGTGAAAGCGTAGAGCGTAAAAGTTTGGAATCCGGCTTTGCCGGATGTTTTTTTATGTGGACCCCTGCCTTCGCAGGGGTGACAAAAGAGGGCAGGGGGTTATCGTTGATTATTGATAATTGATTCCCGGCGCGCCGGGATAAACTCCGACTTCGTTGTGCTCAGCAGTGACCCTGAACCACGTTGGATTCAGGGTAGCCTTTGGCTATTAAGGGCAGGTTTGGTTCCAGTGGGCTGTTAGTATTGCGAAATCTTTGAAAGTTATTTTTCTGTTTTTGTCCATGTCCACGTTTATATCGCAGCAGGCCGGTGATGGGTCGAGCCAGTGTAGTGCGAATATTCCGAGGTCAACTCCGTCAATAAAGCCGTTGTCGTCGAGGTCGCCTAACATTGTGCATTGTTCGGATAGAACGATGTTTAAAGATGATGTTGATTCTTTTTTTAGCCATACTACCAGAGAGGGGACTTCTTCGGCGTTTTTTTCTATTGCCTGTCGGAAATCGGGGCCGCGGTCTATCGGTATGCCGTTTATTCGCAGGTTTGTTTGGCTGTCCCAGTTTTCTATAACGAAGCATGGGTTGTGGACTGGTGACGTCGATGAAGCGTTTATTGTGAAGGCGAGTTCGGTTGCGTTTTGTGAGTCTCGGGAGATTTTGTATGCGCGCTGCGTCTTATCGTAAGAGCCGTCGGAGAAATCTGGGCTTGTGATATTTAGAGTCGGTGCGTACTGCCATGATCTTGCCAGCGGTATCATGTTGTTTATGTTTTCGGCTTCGGTGGCATCGACCATTCCGAATAGCATTATCTTTACTCTGCGGACGTCTTCGACATGCTCATAGTCCTGCCACTTTGCGTGGAACATCGAACAATGTGAAGGGTACTGCTGCCAGAAATATCTGTAGCAGTGGGTGGTCGGGTCTTCATCCCAGAGCCAGTCGAGTGCGGGTCCGGCTAAGAAGCCTCGGTCTCCGTCGGGCCATGCGGGCCAGTCGTCGTATGCGTTGAATGGTCTGCAATCGTGCTGGCCGACGGGATCGTGTTCTACGGTGGTGCCCTCGGCTACTGTGAGTGGAACTGTGCTTCCTTTCATTCGGACGACCATGATTGGGCGATTGTTTATCTGGTCGAGGTTTGTCATTGCTCCGCCGTCGGTGTCCAGGGCGGTCCAGTTATAACTGCTGGCGCTGTAGTTTGTTGCCGAAAGGGCGTTCCAGTGTATGTTGTCTTCGGGTATTGTGCCTGGATTTGTGACTGGTATTGCCTCGTGGAACTCGATATGCGGTTCTTCCTGATCGGCTCCTCCGGTGTCTCTGCTCCATGCGGTGACACAACGTACGCTGATTCCGTCGGGGTATATTGTATAGTACTCGTTTGCCCAGTCTCCCCATGTGTCACTGGGTGTGTTGTTGCGGCGATAGTCGAGGTGACATGGTGCGTATCGCCATTGTACGATAGCGCGTGCGGCATTGCTGGAGATGATGCGTACGTGTGCAAACCTGCACTCCTGGTCCGACATTGGTTCGAGGTATCTTGGCAGTCCCCAGTCTTCGCCGCGGCGTTCGATGAACTGTGTGCCGTACCAGCAGGTGTATGGTACTCCTGGTATTCCGACGCCCTGGGAAACGTGGGGACTTTCGGGAGTTTGGCTTGTATCGCCGACCAAATGCGGCTGGTAGTTTGTTCCGCGCCAGAATACGAATCGGTGGGCGTTGTCGTCGAACTGTACTACTACGTCGGTGTATTGGCCGACGCGATACTCCTGGTCGAACTTGTTGTTGAACTGTAGATTTGTGTAATATGCGCCGAAAGGCCCGGGTTCCTCCGAGCCCAAAGGCAGAGGCGGAGAGTCGGCAAAGTCGTAGGACTGCGCGGGTGGCAGGTCTCTGTTTATGAATTGGGCGGTTCCACCGCTTGGTGTGACGGTTACATTAATCGAATCGTTGGTTTCAATGCCGAGCCATATGACAAGATCGTCGCCGTACATATTGTCGGCGTAACCTGTGAAACAGGTGGTTAGTTCGTCACCTTGTACTGTGACTTCGGCTTGTGCATCGCCCCAATTTTTCAGGACGATTACGGGGTTGCGAATCGATTTTCCTCCGGAGGTATCGAGAGTGAGATTAAGGTTCGATGGCGAGGCGGTGACGTTGGTATTTAAGTTGTAACATCTTTTGCTTTGGTCGAAGTTCTCGTAAGTGTAATCACCCGAAACGATAGAGAGATCCGCGGGGTTGAACCATTCGGCTGGAAGAGTATATATTCCGCCAGGGAGCAACTGCATTGTTTCGATGTCCCCGGCGTCATTGGCCCATTGATTGTAGCTCGTCCCGGCTGCGTTTTTTATTTTGCGTATGCATAGTCCGTCGGGATAGATTGTAAAAAGCTCGTCGATCCATATAGTCGGTGAAACACTGTCGCAGTTTTGGGCGTATCGCCAATGTAGTATCGCTCTTGCGGGATTTGTTTCTATGATTGAAACTCTCGAATAGGTGTTGACGTTGTTTTCGCAGTTTGCGCGAGTTATTTCTATTGTCAAATCCTGTTCTGGATTGCCTTGTGTGTCCCATGTTGGAGCATAGCCTCTGTCACGGCGGAATATGAGTTTGTTATCGCCGTCGCCGAGGCGCACCATCACGTCGGGATGTGAGCCTACTCTTGCGGAGGGGTCCGCGTCGGCTCTGAAATAGAATGCTCCTCTTAATAACGATACGTGCTCTGTTATTGTAAAGATGTGCTGTGTGTTATCGCCGAGCTTTGAGTTGCCGGTCGGGTTCGATAATGTCAGGGTGAACGTTTCACTTCCTTCTTCGAGGTCGTCGGCAATGATGTCGATGGTGATGTCACGTGTGGTCTGGCCTATCTGGAAAGTCACATTACCGTCAGCTACGATATAATCCAGGTCACGGGTGGCGGTTCCGTCGGTTACGGTATAATCTACGGTGACAGTTTGAGTCCAGCTATGCGATAGCTCGACGGTGACATTTACCGGTGTGGTGTTTTCCGGGCCAATTCCGGTCAGTGAGGTGAACTGTACGCTGGGCCTTGGATCGATAATCGTATAAGTATGTGTTAAATTCGTACCCAATTGAACCTCGGCACCGGTGACATTGTAAAGCAGTAAACTGATCGTCTCATCCTCCTCATCGTCGCCGTCGTCTATAATATCAATACTGATTGTCTCAAGGGTTTGGAATGGGTCGAACACGACGGTTCCCATTAAAGGTAGATCATAATCAACTCCGTAGCCGCTGGCGGTGCCGCCGGCGCCGCTAAAGTAATAGGCGGTCACGGTTTCGCTTTGAGGTTCGCTTAGGACTACGTCAATCAAGGCGGGAGTGAGGGTTTCAAAATCACCCGATTCTGTAAGTGCGAACTGTACCTCCACGGCATCGGTAGCTGCCGATATTTCCTTTACATCTCCACCGAGATCGGTAATGACGATCAAGTCGTATGGCGCGATGGGTTGAATATTCCAGTCGCTGCTTGCCGGGTCACGTCGCTCGCTGGATGTTTGTCCGGTTCGCATAATACCTGCGCCAACGTGAAGCTGTGAACCTCGAATGGCGTAGCTCTCGGTATTGTTACAGGTTAGAAGTCCGCCGTATAAGTAAATATAAACGGCACCGGCGTTATTATCGGGGAATTTGACATCACCGTTGAAATCGGCTGAGCCACCATTCATGACCAAGGTACCTCCGGCATCGAAATCGACCCTTGCATTTACAATGACCTGTCCGCCGGATTCGACGGTTAGGGTATGACCATTCCAGATTCGAAACAGGCCGTTAACGGTTAAAGTTCCTCCCGAGACGACCTGGATATCCTGGCTCATGTCGGTAGCTCCCCATGTTTGGGGGCTGCTTACAACTATCAATGCATGGACATTGCCAGCCAGGGTGGCCAGCAGGAAAATAAGCGTCATGTACAATCGTTTTGAAAACATCCTACTCCTCCTTCTGAACTCTTCATCAATCTACTGTGTACAATCCTAATCAGGTGTTCTCCATTGGCCTTGACCGCTCATCCTGTTGGGCCAAGCTGATTTTCCTATATTACCAGTTTGCGACATCAAATGCAAATTAAACGTCAACATTCGTGTATGATTGGTCAACACCAATCGTATCAGGAAATTACCCACTTATACGCCATAACAAACACGCCTCAGGCGTAGAGCCGAACCTGATTATCCACGAAATCATGGCAGAAAAGCCTTTTCCAGTTCAAAGTATAACGGCGAGATTAGGGACAAACGTAGCGAGTACCATGGATTGCTTTAAATTTGCTCATGCTCGGAAACCCGTCGCAAGCATTCTTTGACAAAATCAGGTAGTTCTTTTTCAGCGTACTTCGAAAGTTTAACTAGCTGGTCATACTCTGGAACTTCATCTTCAGTCCACGTTACATCGAGTCGACGAATTAGTCTCAACGAAATATGTTTATAATCTTCGGGATTTGTCCAATAGCACGTTTTGCATACATCAATTAAATGATCGGTCTTCCAATTCTTACAATGTTCACATGACCAAGATTTCGCTCGATTGCACGAACCGCACAAAAGCATGTAATCAGCAACATCCAGATCTCCCTCAGGATCACCTCCAACTTCGTACGGTATGCGATGGTCAATCTGAAGATAGCGTGCTTCATAAAGGGTGAAGCAAACTACACATCTTTCGCCGTTTGCAGAAACCAATTGATTCTTGAATTTTTTTGGCCAAGCTTTCCGGCCTCCAATTTTACCACCACGTACTTTTGAAGGATTACCAAAACAATACGCAGCGATTTTTCGTCCGTTTTTTGCTTCAACACGGTATGTTTTCAAGGGAATACCCAATTCTCGCACATCTCGCGCAGCACGAGGAGGGTGATCGTAACCGTACAACTTACTCAGTTCTTCGGTAGTAACGAAACCATATTTCAAGATGTGGTCGATGACCGTTTTGGGTCTTTTGGCAGTTACAGATTTTACTTTCTGAAGAAAATCCTCCGATAATTCTGATGCCTTTGTTGTTTCGTTTTTCTTTGTCATGGGATTCTCTCTACCAAAGAGACATTTGTGCTTCTCGATCCAGAATTTCTGCGGGTGAGAGATTTGGCGAGAGGTAAAGTGATTCGTATGTTACGTCTGATCGGCCAAGCAATGTTGCCTGCGTGGAACGCCCTGCCCTCAATTCTATGTGAGTCAATTCGAGAGAATCGGGCATTGGTTGCCCATATGTTTTGTTTCCGGTTCGCCCGTCGTACGAGATAACAAAACGAATGTTTCTTTTATTTAACTTTTCGAGTTCTATACAGAACTCGTCATGTTCAATTTTTGGTAGATATCTTTGATCACGACTACCACATACACCTTGATATGGTGGATCCATATAAACCAAATCATTAATTTTGCATTTGCTGAGCACCTCTTTGTAATCCCAACTGGTAATTTTTGTGCGACCTTTGAGAAGATATGAAGCATGCTCTATGCGCCGACGCATTTCCGCAGGCCTTGCACCCTTGCGACGGTTGTCGGGTGTATTGTTGAATTCACCATTTGAGTTGTAGCGAATGGCTGCCTTTACGCATCGAGCAAGCAAGTAAAGAAAGTCTGCTGGTCGATGAGATTGGTTGAAACGAGTTCTTACTTGGTCGAAGAAATCTCGTTCATTTCCTAGTTGTGCGTTCCAGAGTCTGGAATAAGCTTGAGAAATCGCGTCGGGATTCTCAATAATTTCACGCCATAGGTCCATCAATGGCGTATGAGCGTCATTTATCCAAAACTTTCCAGCTAATTGCCGTAAAGCCGCTGCGATAGTAATAGCGGCGGAACCAGCAAATGGTTCAACGATACGTGAAGTGTCCTTAGGGAAGTGAGGCAGAATGCCTGGAGCAAGTTGTCGTTTGCTGCCTTGGTATGGAATAGGTTGCGGTACATCGCATGGTCCGTTCATTTTTAAACTCCGGGTTCCCAATGTAATAATATATAACACTATTTGATATGAAGCTAAGATATTAAGAAAGATTAATCAACAATATATTATTTCTCTCAATGGTGGTGCTTGCTTTATTTTGTTTCGTAACTCCATTTAAACAAACATATTACTGTTCTTCTGTCAGCTTTTACCTGGGAAAACCGGTTTTTTTTTGCTTGCAAAATGAATATAGCTTCATAAAATTAGTTCCCCGGAGCCGGACCGAATACTTCGACAGAAAGGGTAATAGAGATGAAACAGACTCGTCGAGATTTTTTGAAGACTTCATCGGCTGTTGTGTCTTCAGTGGGTGTAAGCAGCCTGGCTGTTTCCTTGAGCGCCTATGCAGGAGCTAAGGATACGATTAACGTCGGATTAATAGGATGTGGAGACAGGGGTACCGGAGCTGTGGTTCAGGCTATGGAGGCTGATCCCGGTGTTCGTTTGGTGGCGATGGCGGACCTTTTCGAGGACGTGATTCATAAGAAGCGCAAGCTGCTCAAAAAAGAGAAGCCGGATCAGATGGCGGTGGATGACGATCATTGCTTTGTCGGCTTTGATGCCTATAAAGAATTGATTGCAAGTGATGTTGATGTGGTATTGATTGCCAACGCTTCGCGGTTCCATGCCCGGCATCTTAAGGCGTGTGTTGATGCCGGCAAACATAGCTTTGTTGAAAAGCCCGCGGCTATTGATCCGCCTGATGTTAAGATTGTGCTTGATGCTGCTGAGTTGGCTCAGAAGAATGGACTTAGCATAGTCTCTGGACTGATGTGCCGTTATAATCCTGGTATCCGCGAGACTGTCCGAAGAATCCACGACGGGGCGATCGGCGATATTGTAGCGATTCAGGAGACTACGCTTCGAAATAACTTTCGCCTTAGAAAGCGACGGGCGTCTCAGAGTGAGATGGAGTATCAACTTTATAACTGGACCCACTTTATGTGGCTTTCGGGAGGTTTTCTTACAGCGTCACTTGTTCACCACACCGACAAAGCCGCATGGGTGATGAATGAGCAACAGCCTCAAACGGCGATTGCTCTTGGCGGCAGGGCGTGTCCATATGGTTCCGAACATGGCGATTGCTTCGATCACCATAGCGTAGTTTACGAATACCAAAGCGGCGTGAAGATGTACGCTTACCTTTCGGTTCAGCCGGGCTGTTACTCCGAGGTTTCAGATATCATACTGGGTACCAAGGGACGGGCCCATCTGATGAAAAATCGAATAGAGGGTCAAACCAACTGGCGATACAAAGGACCCGAAGCCAACCCATATCAGATCGAACAGGATGAGTTGTTTGCGTCGATTCGTAACGCAAAGCCCATCAACAACGGTCGTTATATGGCACTTGCGGCAATGACCGGGATTCTCGGTCAGATGGCGTCCCTGACAGGCCAAAAGGTTTCATGGGACCAGGCAATGGAAGCCGGGAACGTCTTTGGCCCGGTCGAATGCGATTTCTCAATTGAACCTCCGGTCAAGCCGGACTCAAAAGGGTGCTATCCGGTAGCCATCCCCGGTGTAGCAAGATCATAAATATATGGCTGTTCAAGAAAGACACCAGTTACATTTTTTCGATCAGGTCATTGCGGACAACAAATTATGCCCAGCTAAAAGCAAGTATATTTAGCTGCTGACAAGATTGCATATGTGGCGTAAGTACTTTTAATCAAGTGTTTTACGTCGCAAAGACATTCCAGTGTGCGGCCTTAAGTGCTTGCGTAGCAAGGATTTACGAGATTATCCACCCTCGCACACCACAAGAAACTTACGTACCTGAAGGTACCAATTTCAAAACAATCCCCTCTCCAGTATTGCCAAAACATCCAACTTCCCTTATCATAATAACCCATATGGAAAGAGATTTTCGGTGGCTTATTATGGATAAGACCGGACAACCAAATCTGTTCGTGCTAAAGTGCATTTTAACACTCATAAGCACGCTTTTCTTAACAACCACCCCCGCTTTTTGCAAGGCCTCGCACAGATCATCCCCAAAAACCACAGATCCAAACACCTCCTCTACCGAACCAAACTACACAAGCCACATCGCAGAACTCAAAAACAAGCTCCAAAACAAGGGTTTTACCGTAATTCTCCAAAAACCGTTTGTAGTAATCGGCGACGAACCACCCGAAACCGTCAGAAGCAGATCCATCCGAACCGTAAAATGGTCTGTGGATAAGCTAAAACAGGACTATTACAAAAACGACCCAAATAAGATCATAAATATATGGCTGTTCAAGGATTCCGAGAGTTACAACAAACACACCCGACAATTCTTCAACGAACGCCCAACCACCCCATTCGGATTTTATTCAGACAAGCATAACGCCCTGATCATGAACATAGCCACAGGCGGTGGTACATTAGTACACGAAATCGTACATCCTTTCATGAGCGCAAATTTTCCCCAATGCCCGCCCTGGTTCAACGAGGGTCTGGCATCGCTGTACGAACAATGCCGAGAAAAAGACGGCCATATCTATGGCATGACAAACTGGCGACTCGAAGGATTGCAAAAAGACATCCGCGCCGGCAAAGTCAGGCCATTTAAGGATTTAACCAGCGCCAGCGAATTTACTTTCTACCATAAACCAAGCGGCGATAACTACGCACAGGCTCGTTATCTCTGTTACTATCTACAACAAAAGAACCTGCTGACAAAGTACTACCATAAATTCCGAGCAAACTGCAAAACTGACCCAACCGGATATGAAACACTAAAAAAAATCCTCGGCACAAAAGACATGAAAAAATTCCAAAAACAATGGGAAAACTTCGTCCTGAAACTAAAATTCCCATAGCCTGATGCGCAATGTAAGTGAGTGCAACATAAGGACTTATGCGCCTCGGGCGACCCGCAGGTGATTTGTGCGTGACAGGGCAAATAAGTGAGGGGGAATTATTTTATTTTAAGAAAAAAGCTTGACGGGACGATTAAGTAGTATATAGTTAATATATATACTATTAACAATTGTATAAAGGAAACAGATATGGCACTTGAGAACGATTTGAGATTGAACAAGCCGATAATGATGCCTGCTCACCGTGCGTTGTTGAATATTTACTATACCGCTTCTTGTCTTAAGAAGTTTGCGGACGTTTTTTTCAAGCCATTTGGGCTGACCGACGTTCAGTTCAACGTCATGATGCTGCTTGGTTATCAAAGCGGCTCGAAAGGCGGCCTCAGCCAGGCCCAGCTTAGCGATATGATGCTCGTTAATCGTGCAAACATTACTACATTGATAGACCGGATGGAAAAAGCCAATCTTGTAGTCCGAACCGCGGCGGCAAAAGACCGACGATACAATATCGTTAAAATGACCGCAAAAGGCAAAAAGCTCTTTGCCAAAGTAGAACCACTCTATGAAAAACAGGTCAAAATGATCATGACACCACTGAAACAGGCCGATCATGCAAAGCTTGCTATAGTATTAGGTAAAATCCGCAGCAGACTTCTGCGGTAGGGAATCCAACATGAGAGGAGCAAAGACAAAAACTAAACTCCGCAATAATAGTTAATATATTAACCATATAAAGATTAACGAAAGTTCGTGTAATGAAAATGATAATGATAGAATGTCTGCGGTTTTTTGTGGGGCATCCCGAGAGGATGGTTTTAGTATCAGTGCTTTTCGCAGGGTATTTCTTTATGATGGCTCTTTTGCATCGTGAATACCCTCTGTTTCATAACAGGCAACTTCTGGTTTGCAGTGCGATCTGGCTCTTGCTTGCAATATGGGAAGATTACTGTCAATTGCGAGAGTACAACATTCGCGTTGATGCACTATTTGTTTATCCGGCGATTTTGATTGTAAGTATCGTCGGTGCAGGGATTGGATTCGCCAATTTGTTTTTGAGTTGTGGCAGGAAGACAGACAGGTAAACGGCAATTTTGAAAGGAGCGAGAATGAAGATGATATTAGGTATGATGTTTCTGGTTCTAGCTGCAACTGGCTATGTATTCTTTATAGGTATTGTTTAATGTTTTGAAATGTTGGTGAAAGGAGCAAGGAAATGGTAAAGAGAAGAATTGTATTATGTTCAGCGTGTTTGTTGTTGAGTTTGTTGTGTTGTGTCTTGTTAGCGGGAAACGAGCCGACAAAATCCAGCGATAAGCCTAAAGTGGTTGTAGGGACATTTGACTCGCGTGCTGTTGCAATGGCACATTTTGGGAAATTTATTAAAGATGGAGGTTTGGAGAAACTCTATCACGATCATGATAAAGCCAAAGGGGTAGGCGATATCAAAAAAGCAGAGGACTTAGCGACCAAAGGTCAAATTCTGCAAAAGCAATTACATATGCGAATGTTTGGAAATGTCCCTATTGATGATATTCTGAAGGAAATCAAAAAAGATATTCCTGGAGTAGCCAAAGCTACAGGGGTGGATATTATCTTAGGCAAATGGGACATTGTTTACCAAAGACCCTCGGCAAAAGTTGTGGATATTACTAACCAGTTGGTAGAGTTGTTTGAGCCTAATGATGAGACGCTTGAGAAAATAAAATCGGTGTTAAAGCATCCTCCAGTTTCACGAGAAGAACTGGAAAAAATGAACCATTCCAATTAGAAGTCAGTGGTTAAATTCTCTGAAAATATCATTAATGTAAATCGAAGACAGATCAGAGAGAGTCGGCAAAATGAGAAAAAGAAGAAGCGCGTACAAGTGGTTAGTAAGATCAGTTCGGTGGGTGGCGAGGATATCTGGGACTTTAATGGCAGGTTTGATCATATTTGTCGGTGGCGGTGATTATATCAGCGGATCCGGATTGCCGAATCCGTTTACAGAGCCGTTGGGAGTGACGATGGAGACGGTCGGACTTTTAATCTGTCTGGCGGGCCTGATAATATCCTGGCGATGGGCTCGGCTCGGTGGCGTGCTTATACTTATGGGAATGCTGACTTTTCATATTATCGAATGGAAGGTATGGCTTAACTGGGTGTTTTTGGTTCTGGAGTTGGTCGGTTTTGGACATCTTTGCACCTGGGTGTTGAGCAGGTGGCTCAATAATTTCACCAAACAGGCCGCAGAAGAATTGATAACAAAATATTGAAAGGATTAAACACGATGAAATTAATTAATAAAGCAAAATCTGTAGTGCCGATGGTGTTAACGCTGGCGGTGCTGTTGTTTTTGGGCTCGTGCAAGGAAAAACCGGCTGGTTCCATATATTTGGTTGGTGTCGAAAATTCTGCCGATGCAGCAAAAGATAAATCCTGTCTGGTCATAGCCGTGCACGGATGGATCAAAAAAGGCAAGGGCGGCTGGCCTGAGAAAATGGCAAAAGCGATGCAGGAGCGAGTTGACTCGAATGACTGGCTCTTTGGTTACTTCGAATGGTCAAAGGGTGCTAAAACGTTAAACCCAAAAGACGCGGTGAAATTCGCGCGCGATATAGCCGGGCCCGGATTGGCTCGCGAAATCCTCAAGTCAAGTAGAGACTTCAGGCACATTCATCTTCTCGGGCATTCAAGCGGTTGCTGGGCCGTAAGTGAGGCTGCAAAAGAACTGGCTCGCCAGACAAAGGCCGATATTCATATTACGTTTTTCGATGCTTATGTCCCCATGTCCGATCAGCCGGACTCGCTGGCGGATGTAAATACAGCAGAAGGTGTAAATTTCTGGGCTGAACATTATTACACACGTGATTATACACTGGGTGTTACAGAGCAGAATTTGAAATTCGCGCATAATATAGATCTGACCAAACTCGATGGCCTGATTAAGGACCACAATTTTCCATGGCAGTGGTATCTCGCAACAGTCTGCAGTCATTATTCCAAAGGTGCGATTAAGAGCAAAGGCCAACCGATTAAAAACTTCGACGGCATAGAATACGGTTTCGCCCGGAGCATACAATGCGGTGACTCAAACGGCTGGGAAAAGAGCCTCAAACTCGAAAGAGGTAAACTCATCGAAGCAAAGCTTCGGTAAATCTAAAACCAACTAAACCAATAGCATTAGTTCCGGATTTTCAAGATGAAGTCGTACAAAAGTAGGCACTGGAAGAAAAGTGGGGCACAAAAAAGCATGTATTCCTGCCAATTTTCAATAGAGCTGACTCAAAAACAACAATCTTTGACAGTTCAAGGAGATTTTTATTAGATTGTTGATGTCAGAAGAGCTGAATAATGTTTTCTAACCGTGTATATGGGAAATATGAATTTAATTGTATAGGAGACTTAGTTATGAAAGAGGTAAAAGTGTCACTAATCACACTGATTCTTATTGCTGTTACATCTGTTGCGTTTTCTGAACCGGATATCTCTATTCTATGGGAAAAGGATATTGCTCTGACTGGTCGGAAGATTACACCATATGCAATCAAAGTTGACGAAGATAAGAATATTGTTCGTTTTGTGGGAGTGTCTTACATATATAGAACGAAGGAAACTCCAAGAAGACAAAACCCTGAATTGTTTGAGTATCGTTTTAATCTAAAAGACAACACGGCTGAATTAAAGACCCTCATGGCAATGGATGAAGGAGATATTACAACTTCTTTGCCTTTACACGTAAAAGATTCACGATTGATTGGCGATGACATTTTAATTATTCGAAACCAATGCAAATCTTTCAATTCTCAGGAATTGACTATCAGCAGTGACTGGCAAGTTAAGACCAGAGAAATTCCCGGATTAACCAGGCGTAGCGTTTCAACCCATGGAGCGTGCAGAAATATAGATGGGGATGTCTTCCTTTGTGGCAACAGCGGCTATATAAGGAAAGTCAACGGTAACGGGAATGTGGCTTGGGATATGAATTACAAATCTGATAAGGGTAGAGATGGAACTTTTGGTGTAGCCTTTTCAGAATCAGAAAATATGCTTGTAGCCTTTGGTGTTTCTTTTGAACCTGACAGTAAATTTACGACAAAAGAGTCAAGTCTGTGGCTGGCGAATCTTGATTCGAAGGGTAATATTAAAGCCGAGACCAAATTTGAAGGCATCGGTAATTTTGGCAAGCACCCTTCATTTTGCCTTAGCAAATCAGACAATCCGATTGTCATTTATGACAATAATGTAGAGATAGGCACTTACAACATATATGTATCAAGGTTTTTAAAAGACCTAAAGGCAAAAGCATGGACAACACATATATTTGACGGAAACGACATGATGATTTCACAGATGGTTTTAACACCATTTAAGGAAGATTATACTCTGGTTACATTCTTTACATTTGGTACTCGGATCAGAAATAGTCGTAAATTGTATTTCTATATACTGGACAAAAACGGCAGCATTATAAATCATGCCATTTTTGAAGATGTAATTGGATATGATTATTTAGTTGCAGTCCTCAAAGACAGGATATTCTGTGTGACGAATAGAAGCCGAAAAGAAAAAGGTAAACATACTGAATCCGCCAGACTAATCTGTTTCAAAATATACCCTTGTAAGGGGTGAATAGGTAAGTTGTTTTTCAATAGAACCTATCCCAAAACCTAATGTTAAGTCGTTTTGTAAACCGAATTAAGATCTATGGACCTTACAAATGAACAATGGCAAAGAATCGAAAAGTATACTCCAAAACCAAGAGCCGGACCGGGAAAACCCGGTCGACCACCGCAAGAGCTGCGAGCTGTCCTCAATGGCATCCTTTGGATTTTGCGAACTGGTGCACCCTGGGCCGACCTGCCAGAACGGTATCCACCGAAAAGCTCTTCCCATCGACGATTCCAGGAATGGACAGAATCAGGGGTCTTTGCCAAGATTCTGACGGGCTTATCCAAAGACCTCAAAGAGCGTGGTGGTATCGAATACGGATTTGCCCGCAGCAGTCAATGTGGTGATCCAAACAGCTGGGAAAAGAGCCTCGAGCTCGAAAGAGGTGAAGTCATCAAAGCGAAAATACGTTAGACCCGAAACTAACTAAGCCAAGAGCCTTGAGCATTCAATGAGATTTTGATAATATTAATTAACATAGAAAGGACTGAATTATGTTTCTTAACCGTGTAAATGGTAAATATTCGGTAATAGCGGTTTTGTTGCTATTGGTTGGAGTCTGTTTTTGTCGGTATAGTGGTGGTGCAGGTGAGCCGAATGATCCTTACCTGACAGGTACGGCGGCGGATTTGAACGATATCGGCTTTGGAAACAAGAGCAAAAGTATGGCACAAAGTCCCGATGAGAATTACTTTAACACATGGTTGCAACTCAGGGAGATACGGAGATTTGATAAGATTAAGGACTTTCTCCATAAACTAACCAAAGAAGAAAATATTGTAGCAGTAAAGCAAACATATGATTGGTTCGTTGAGCAAAAACGGCAGTCTTCTGACAAAGATTATGAGAGTATGGCAAACTTTGCTGTTCGTGCTTTTGCTAACAAATATTTCAAGGGCCATCCGGAAAGAAATCCGAAGCCTTTTCTGGAAATGCTCGAAGATATATCCCTGGATAGTCGTTTTAGATTGTGGCTGATTAAAAGCCTTGACAGAAAATATGATGAAGAACGTGCGTATTTTCAAGCCGTGTGCGACAGTTTGATCAAAATGATAAGCGATGCAAATGAGCCGTTGGAATTGTGTCAACAGGCAAAGAGTACAATATCGAGACTGCTTGGCCATCAATATAAAAGAGTACGCATGAGTCAGAATGAATTAAACATTTTAAGCGTGAAGGAATTGTTAAGTTTTCCTGAAGAAAAAGTATCTCCGGAAACTGAAAAAAGAATCAAAGTGTTGGCAAATAACTACAATCGCTACTTTTGGGCAGTTTTATCTTTAATTGCAAGAGACCTAACGCTATACGAAAGATTGGAAAATGGTGTAGAATTGTCGGAAAGAATAAAAGATGGATTTGTAACTGATCCGGCGTTGGTTGAGGCTTTGGACAATACTGTAAAAAAATTGACCCTAAGCAAAGACGAATTCATTGAAGGAGCTAAACAGGCAAATGAAAGGTTAATCAAACAGAAACGCCAAAAGGAAGAACCTGGCGATATCCCCTGGTGGGGAACGGTTGTTTACACCGCCGGTGGATTTTTACAGTATTACTTCATAAGATTTCCAGAAGAAAGCCCAAAGCCTTTTTTGGAAATGGCAACTGATAAAAACAATGATGAAGACTTCAGAAAAGCTATGCTGGATATGTTAGGCAGTAAAAATTTTTATACTTTGAAACAAGGCCATCTTGATATATTCAGCAGCAGCTTAATAAGTATTGCCGGAGATGAAGAAAATTCTATCCTTATAAGAAAAGAGGCGCTCGATTCTTTGCAACGACAACTGGGCAGATTAAAAACTGCAGAAAAAGAAAATGAACAGTTGTTACAAAAGATAAACGTCACTCGAGATAAGTATGTACAAACACTCTTGCACATGTTGAATGAATCGAATTTAGAGCCGAGACTTCTGAGTCATGTTTTAAGAGACCTGCATGCTTCTTTAGAAACAGCAACCGAATTTACCCCACAAATACGAGAGGCTTTGAGAAATGCCGTTAGAAATTATCATAAGTTTAATGAAGAACAATGGAGTCATCTTGCAAAAATCGGATTTGAAACACTTAATTTGCCGAATGCGAATGATCTGCTGGAGTCGATGGTTGAAGAAATAGATAAAATTATAGCTGTCCAGCAGGATATGAAAAAAAGAAAAATATTAGAATCCGATAGAGACTCTATCAACAGAATGTTAGGCAACCCAACCTCTAAACAAAGAAAGCGACTTTCCGAAAACCTTAAGCATGCCGAAAAAGCTTTGAAGGAAGCTAAGAGAAATGCAGCCAATCCAAAGAGCGAAAAAGATCGCTTGAATTGGGAAGCGAGAGTAAAAGAGACAGAAAAACATATCGCAAGATTCAAGAGAATATTGCGAAGAAACAAGGCTAAATAACTTAGAGAAGGTATCCTCGAAAAGTAATGAGCAAACAGTGTGGCAAATGAAAAATAACGAATTAAGGACTATAAATATTTTAGTCTCAAAGCTGCAATCACAACAACAGAACAAAATAGATATTTCCCTTAGTTTGATAAAAAAGGTATCCTGTAAGAAACGATATTATGGAAACGATACAAACAAAACTCGAAAAATCGTTCTACTGGCTTAACACTGCACAGTTTTTCGGTGCGCTAAATGACAATGTCTTCAAGTTGCTGATTATCGCGTTTATCATCGGCCCTCGGGACGGCAAATCTGCCGGTAGTGTGGCGGCAACTGTGGGGGCGGTTTTTGTCGTACCGTTTTTGATTTTCTCGGCCCTGGCAGGAAAATTGGCGGATAGATTCAGTAAGCGGGATATCACAATAGCGATAAAAGTTGCCGAAGTGCTTATAATGTCACTCGGTCTTGCTGCGTTCCTGTCGGAGAAATCGTGGGCTCTTTATCTGGTACTGTTTCTAATGGCATCTCAGAGCGCATTCTTTAGTCCTTCGAAGTACGGGATCATACCGGAACTGGCCGAAAGAGAGCAACTCTCTCATGCAAACAGTCTGATCGAAGGTTTTACATACATGGCAATTGTAATCGGCTCGGTGTTTGCGCCGGCGATTCTGCACGTGACGAATAAACATTATGGTTTTGCCGCCGCAATATGTGTCGCACTGGCGACGATCGGTCTGATTGCGAGTTTTTTCATAAGACGAACCGAACCGAGCGGTTCGCAAAGAAAAGCGTCAATTTTCTTCGTAGCCGATATATGGCGTACATTGTCGAGCATCCGAAGAAAAAAAGACCTTGTGCTGGCCGTAGCGGCATCGGCTTATTTTATGCTCATCGGCGCTTACATGCAATTGAACTTAATCCCGTTTAGTATGGAAAGGCTCGGTTTCGATGAGACGCAAGGCGGCTATCTGTTCCTGCCGGCAGCAATCGGAATCGGTTTAGGTTCTTTTCTTGCAGGAAAGCTTTCAGGACGCAACGTTGAACTGGGCCTGGTTCCTTTGGCTTCAATGGGGCTGATGGGTAGTTCTATGCTCCTGGGGCTTAGCCAGGGCGGACTGCTCGTGGTCGGTGCGCTAATATTTTTAATTGGCGTAAGTGCCGGTTTGTTCGTTGTTCCAATCCATGCATTCATTCAGCTTCGGAGCCCGCGCAAGCGGCGAGGTTCAATTATCGCAGCTTCGGGCTTTTTGGGCTGGGTTGGAGTACTCATTGCCTCTGGCCTTGTTTATCTTGTAAGCAAGCTCGGCATGACTGCGGCGCATGGGTTCCTGGTGCTCGGAGTAATGACGTTGATTCTGACGGTTGCGACGGTGATAATTCTGCCGGACTTTCTGCTTCGTTTGATTGCTTTTCTTCTGACGCGACTGTTATACCGGATAAGAATAAAGGGCCTCGAAAACGTACCGTCCGAAGGCGGCGCGCTGCTTATATGCAATCACGTTTCATGGGTGGATGGATTGCTGCTAAATGCAACTCAGCAGCGTCACATTCGTTTTTTAGTTTATCGAGACTATTACAATAAGTGGCCGCTTCGATGGTTGTTTAAGTTGGGAAAGTATGTTCCCATCTCTTCCGACGATCCCCCAAAGCAGTTGATCAGGGCATTTAGAAAAGCTCGGGCCGCGCTTGATGCCGGTGAACTTGTTTGTGTCTTTGCCGAAGGAGCGATGACACGTACCGGTGTAATGCTGGGTTTCAGGGGTGGATTTGAAAGGATCGTAAAAGACAGTGATTACCCGATCATCCCGATCTATCTCGGCGGGGTCTGGGGTAGTATATTTAGCTACTATTACGGAAAGCCCCTATCGACCCTGCCGAAGAAGCTGCCTTATTCTGTTACGATTAACTTCGGTACACCGATGCCGACCGATACTACAGCCGAACAAATCAGACAGCAGGTGGCTGAGCTTTCTTGTGAACATTATGAAACGCTCAAGAGGACACGAAAATCATTAGCCGATGATTTCATCAGGGTTGCGCGGAAGAATCGAAGACGCAGATGCATATCTGACAGCAGCGGTAAAGAGCTAAATTACTCAAAGACGCTGGTTAGCAGCATCGCCCTTGCCGACAAAATAGCAAAGCTCACACAACATCAGGATAATGTTGGTATTCTGCTACCGCCTTGTGCTGGTGGTGTATTAGCGAATCTGGCGGTAACTCTTCTTGGCAAGGTCACGGTAAACCTGAACTATGTTGCCTCTAAAGAGGCCCGAGAAGTCGCTGTCCAACAGTGTAACTTGAAGAGCGTTATCTCATCGCGCAAATTCATTGAAAAGCTCGACAACCTTGCCGATACCGAGAACCTGATCTTTCTTGAGGACATCGTTGAAACAATAGACAAAAAGGCCAAACTCAAGGCGTATTTAAAAGCTCGGTTTATGCCTCGCCGGCTGCTTGTCAGAACACGCAACTTCAGTGCCGATGATCCGGTTACGATAATTTATACTTCCGGCAGCAGCGGCAGGCCCAAAGGTGTAATGCTAAGCCATAACAATATCGGGTCAAATATCGAAGCGGCAAGAATGGTCTTTAGAATCCAGCGCAATGATGACATCTGTGCTGTACTACCGCTGTTCCATTCCTTCGGATACATGGCCACATTCTGGTTGCCGATGCTAAGCGGTATCTCAGCCGTTTACGTTCCAAATCCGCTTGACGGCGAAACAGTCGGTAAATGTGTCCGGCAAAGCAAATCCACACTTCTTTTTGGTGCACCAACATTCCTTCTAAATTATGTACGAAAGGCCAAGGCTGAGGATTTTGCTACACTTCGTTTTGTGGTTGTCGGAGCAGAAAAGCTCAAGGCATCGGTAGCGGATAAGTTCGAGAATAAATTCGGGATCCGACCGGTCGAAGGTTACGGCGCAACAGAGCTTTCACCTGTCGTATCGCTTAACCTTCCGGATCTTGAGTCCGGCGGGGCGAACCAGATGGTCTCCAGACCGGGAACGGTCGGCAAGCCGATTCCTGGTGTTACCGTAAAAATCGTGGATATCGATAGCGGCCAGACGCTCGATGTCGATCAGGAAGGACTGGTTATGGTCAAGGGACCAAATGTGATGCTCGGTTATCTCGATATGCCCGAAGAAAGTGCCGCTGTCCTCAAAGACGGATGGTACAACACCGGTGACGTAGGAAAACTCGACGCGGACGGTTTTTTAACCCTGACCGATCGGCTAAGCAGATTCAGCAAGATAGGGGGCGAAATGGTCCCGCATTTGGCCCTTGAGCAGGCCTATCTGGATGCCCTGAATACCTCCGAGCAACTCGTCGCTGTGACCGGAATTCCCGATGAGAAAAAGGGCGAGCAGCTTGTGGTGCTTTATTTGGAACAGGCCGGAACAGCCGAAAAGCTCCACGAGATCATCTCGGCCTGCAATGTCCCGAACATGTGGAAACCGCGCCGGGATAATTATGTAAAGATAGACTCTATGCCGATATTAGGTTCAGGCAAGCTCGATATAATGCAACTGCGAAAGATGGCCCTGGGCGCAAAGAGTAATAATTAGCTGATTTGTGACGGTATCTTCGAGAGTTTATGCACAGAAGCCTTGACGCAAGTCGCGCCAGCGGATAACATCTTTTGCGAAAACAGGTATATAACGAAATCAAAACAGTTTGCGAAAGGAACTTTGCAATGTTTACAACGATTATTGATGTTAAGGCGCGTGAAATACTCGACTCGCGGGGAAATCCCACGGTTGAGGTGGATTTACTTCTTGACGATGGTTCTTTCGGCAGGGCCGCGGTACCCAGCGGTGCCAGCACGGGAGCATACGAGGCGGTTGAACTTCGCGACAAGCGAGCCAAACGCTATATGGGCAAAGGCGTTGCGACCGCGGTTAAAAATGTAAATGAGGTCATCGCACCCGAAATCCTGGGTATGGACGCTGTCGCCCAGGAGGAGCTTGATCATTTTCTGATAGAGATTGACGGAACCGCCAACAAGGGCAAACTCGGGGCAAATGCTATCCTTGGTGTTTCATTGGCAGCAGCTAAGGCCGCAGCCGAATCGGCGGGACTTCCGCTGTATCGCTACTTAGGCGGCTGCAATGCCAATATCTTGCCGGTTCCGATGATGAATATTATCAATGGCGGCAAACACTCCGACAATAATGTCGATTTCCAGGAGTTCATGATTATGCCCGCCGGGGCCAAGGATTTTCCCCAGGCACTGCAGATGGGCGCCGAGGTCTTCCATACGCTAAGTAAAGTACTTGCCAAAAAGGGATATGCAACAAGTGTCGGCGACGAAGGCGGATTTGCCCCAATGCTAAAGAGTAACGAAGAAGCCCTTGAAGTGGTAATGGAGGCCATCAAAAAGGCCGGTTATAAAGCCGGGAAAGACATCTACATCGCTCTTGATCCTGCATCGACCGAGATGTGGGACAGCAAGTCAAAATCCTACAAATTCTTCAAATCGGCCCCGAAAAAGAAAATATCTTCGCAGGCCCTTGTAAATCATTGGGCCAAGTGGGCCGACAAATATCCGATCATTTCAATTGAAGACGGCCTTGCCGAAGACGACTGGGCCGGATGGTCAATGCTGAAAAAGAAGATCGGTGACAAGGTGCAGTTGGTCGGTGACGATCTTTTCGTGACTAATACCAAGCGGCTGGCAAAGGGCATTAAGCTCGACTGTGCCAACTCGATTCTGATAAAGCTCAACCAGATTGGTACGCTGACAGAGACGTTCGAGGCAATCGACATGGCCAGAAGGGCCGGATGGACCGCGATAATAAGCCATCGAAGCGGAGAGACAGAAGATTCGACCATTGCCGATCTTGCGGTCGCAAGCGGCGTCGGACAGATTAAGACCGGCTCTTTGTGTCGCACCGATAGGATTTGCAAATACAACCAGCTTTTGAGGATCAACGAAGATCTGGGTTCTGCCGCTCGATACGCAGGCTATATGTTCAAATAAATTAATAGAGTCGCCGGTAAACGAAAACTTTCGCACCGGCGGCGGGACGCTGTTGACAGGATGCAATCTCAAAAAATCCTGCGAACGATTCTCTTTGCCGTTTTTTTCTGTATCGGCGCGATCGGTCTTAGTGTTTCGGTTCTATGTGAAGACCTGCTGAGATATTACAGGAATGCAGCCGCACTGAATAATGCAGAAGAGAGCTTGGAGCGTCTCAAGTCACTCAACGAAGACTATGAAGCGCTTCTACTGCAATTAAAACAGGATCCGAACCTTCTCAAACGAGTCGTCGCGATAACGTTAAGAAACACTACGCCCGAACCTAATACCGTTTATCCTGAGGTTACGCCCGAACAACTCGAAGCCGCGCGACAGGCCCTCACGGAGGATGGCGAAAACAAAACCGATCAACCGATAACCCCGTTATGGCTCCAACGCAGCAGCAGACAACCACAAAGAACCGGGTTGTTTATAGCCGGCGCATTTTTGATTGTTATTTCCTTCGTATGCTTTCGGACCGACAAACAGGACAAAATGAAAATTTAGGGAACCTCTAAAAATTCATTTTGGCGAACAAGCGAATCTTTTTGATTCTGGTCGGCGTCAGAAAAAAGCCGCCTTAGGTTCGGCTAAGGCTGATTTTCCTTCCTTGCCAGAATACAAAAATATTCTACTTGTCGCTCAAAAGCAATTATTAGAGCTACCCTTTAGCATGATTGACGGCGGATTCGCAATTATCAAAGTTTATAGTTATTCTTTGCTCAGGATTAGCAATATCGGCGAACAGATGCAGCTATTGTCTCGAATTATTAAATGACACTTTTTAGCCTGCGATGCTCTCTTCGAGGCTCTCGATAATCGCTCGCGCTTTTGAGACCTTATTGCCCGACGATCCCTGCCAGTATAATTCGACGTTGCGTTTGACCAGGTCATCGATCTTTTTACAGGCCAACAACACCGTCGCGTGATTCTTGTTGCCCATGAAGCGTCCGACTTCAGAGGATGACATTTTCGTGTGCTTTCTGGCCAGGAACATACTAAAATGCCTGGCCATAGCAACGGTCCTGTCCTTTTTGGATGAGTGAATATTCGCAGGGGTAGTGCCAAAATAGGTTGCCACCACCGACTCGATATCGGAGATATGCACTATTGGATCGGTCCTGGCCAGATGCTCGGTCAATATTTCCCTAGCCATAGAGAGGTTCGGCTTTTTATTCTGCAAAGAAGAGAAAGCTATGAGCTTTAACAGGGTTCCTTCGAGTTCACGCACGTTCGTCCGCAGGTTCTCGGCAATGTAGCGGATCACAGTCTCGGGGATTTGTTTTTTCATAGCCTCGGTGTATTGCGTGCAGATTTTACAGCGTGTCTTGAAATCGGGGTTATCGACCTTTACGACCATCCCGGAGACAAAACGGTTGACCAGTTTATCGGAGAGTTGGCCTATCATTTTCGGATGTGCGTCCGAAGCCAGCACCACCTGTTTGCCTGCGAGACTGATAGTATTAAAAGTATGCAGAAACTCCTCCTGCGTTGATGGCTTGCTGGCCAGGAAGTGGATATCGTCGATTGCCAACAAGTCCATTTGTCGCATTCGTCGCCGAAAAGCCTCCAGCTTTTTTGTCTTCAAGGCCAGCACAAACTGATTAACGAAGTCCTCCGCTGA
>SDBT01004419.1_pt1 | contig 23879 bp, 20 predicted proteins | sample 2277101 | NCBI WGS metagenome assembly SDBT01 (sample SAMN10404973, study PRJNA504765) | marine sediment metagenome | isolation source: marine sediment core GS10_PC15, 103 cmbsf | place: Arctic Ocean: Southern Knipovich Ridge | collected 2010 | reverse complement strand
CGGTAGTGGAGTCATTTTATGAGCCGATGACTAACCGTTTGAGGATTCAGGCAGTATGTTTAGCCGAGTATGAGGATTCGTCCGGTGAAATTCAAAAGGTTGAGTTTGCTCACTGGCTTACGAACCTGACGAAAAAGCAGGTGATAGCAATTCTTAATAAGATGAATGCCGAGCAACAGTCGCTGGAAGAAGCGGACCAGTTTATCCCGGATATCGAAATGGCAGCCGAATATGCGGATGTCGAGCCTGAAGTGATTCAGGCGTGGGTTGATGGCGGAATGCCAACGGCTCGTCAGGGTGGCTATATTAAAGGTCCGCTTGAACTCTGGAAAGAGTATGATGGTGATCCGCCTCCGGAGGCGTTAACCCAATGGAAGGATGACTTTTATGATGAGACGGGGGTTTCTTCTTTTATAATTAACGGTGTTGGAGGTGGCTCAGGTGGCGGTAATACTTCCGGACCATTCCGGCCATCTGGTCCAGGAGTGAGGCCAGGTCCGCCGAATAAAAATATACAGAATCCTCAGAATGTACCTGATTCTCCAAGTGGTCCTACCCCAACAAATCCGAGTACACTAAGTCAGAAAGAGATATGGGATATACTTATGGAAGATATCGCAAATATGGGGAGACGATAAGGAAAATGAATAAGTGAGACTATCAGGGATTAAAACACGTAGATTTAGCAGTGGCTTTTCGCTGGCCGAGGTGTTGGCGTCTATTGTGATAGGTTCGATAGTTCTTGTCGCGATGGTTCGTATTCACGGTCAGGCCGAGCGTAATGTAGCGTCGGCATTTCGTCGTCTGGATGCGACCAGTTTGCCTGCGGAGATCTTGCAGCTTATAGCCGAAGACCTTGATCGTATTGTTAACAGCGGTACAGCAACACGTATTAGCATAAAGAATAAGCCCAAGGAGGGGTATGCCAATTCTCAGCTTATAATCCGTAATACGATGAAGGATGAGAAAAAAAAGGTAAAGGAATTCGAGACAGTCACATGGGTGTGCAACTATGACTTAGAGAGTGTTTATGATGGTTTGGTTTTGTATCGTGGTCAGGAAGGGATGATCCCGAGTGACAAGCTTCTGGATTCGCAAAGAGCTGACTGGGAGTCTAATTATCCTTTTGTTCCGGTTTGCGAGGGTATTACTTACTTTTCGATTATGGTTCCTCAGGGCGATCAGCTTCTTGACAAGTGGGGTGGTGATAAGCTTCCGAAGAGTATAGTAGTGACGCTTTCTTTTGCCGAGCCAGTTGAACTGTTGGATGGAACGGTAGATGTTCCGGAAGAAGAAAAATTCACGCGAGTAATAGCAATCGACCGAACCAGAAAGATGAAATTCAGTCTTATCAGAGAGCGCAGCACAGATTTTGACGAAGACGAAGAATCGGATCCGAATGATCCGAATGAAGATTCACCGAATGATAGCGACGACGCATCATCGGAAGATGAAAGTGATGGCGAAGATGAACCGAAAGAGATATCAGGACCAGATGATGAGATTAAGAAGCCCCGAAAAACTAAATAGCAGTCGCAGCAGCGGAATAGTTATGCTGGTGACGTTGGTTCTTCTTGTAGTTCTTGCGATACTGGGTTATTTATTGACCAGTAAAGTGTCTTCTCGTCGTCATAGGATTCAGTACATGATCGATTACCAGTCGGCCCGTTATGCATGTGATTCCGGAGTGAAGTATGCTATGGCTACTCTTGAGAATATCTCTGCCCGTCTTGTGAGCCGTCCGAATGAGCCTGATTTTTCTGATGTTTTCTATATGACGGAGGAGCAATATGATGAGTATCTTGATGAATGGGCTCAAATGGGTGCGATCAGGAGTCGCCCTGCGCCTGTGGCTGGAAAAGTTGCGGGAAGCAATGATGTAAATATGATTGGTTCTAATGGTACGTTTAGCGATTATGGGGATATGAACAATGTAAATAGCATGAACGATTTTGACGCATTCAATAATGATATGTTATATGATTATAATGATCCTAATAACTGGATAGTTCGTGGGCCTTACGGTCCTGAATGGCCTTATGTTTCCGAGCCGAATGAGTTTGAGATCGGTACTGCGAAGGTCCGGATAGTAATCGAGGACGAAAATGCCAAGTACCCTATCGGCTGGATGCTGGTTGCGGAGACTGAAGGGAGCGCGGAAATCGAGGCGGGATTTGAGATGTTCTGTGACTGGATGGATGTTAATATGGTTGAGGTCGATTATATCAAGGACCAACTCAAAGATATGAGCGAGATCAGGGCATTTAAGCTTGAGTTCAAGGAGATCAGCCATCGCACTGCGGTCAAGAGCAAGAGCAGAAGTAGTAAGTCCAAGTCGAAGAGTTCAAGGCGCCGTCGGACTCGGCGTACCCGGAGCAGGAAACCTACTTTTAAGACGACCAAGACAACGGTGGGCGAACAAGTTGCTCGCCAGGCGGCGGATTTTTCCCGGTTGTTACATAGTCCCTTGATTGATTCAGAGACCCTTTCTCGTGTAACTATCGATAGTAAAGATCGGAAGGAGTCGGCATTGAAGTATTTGGGTATGTGGGGATCGATTAAGGTCAATGTTAATACGGCACCGCGTCATGTTCTTGAGGCGGCTTTTATGTCCGGCAGTAATCCGGAGGAGATAGCAGAAGCTATTATCGAGAGAAGGCGTGAAAAGCCATTTAAGGACATGGACGATCTTAAAAACTCGCTACGAGGTTTTTCTGAATCTGTGGAGAAAAGCCAGAAGTATATAACGACTCAGAGCACGTTTTTCACTGTTAAAGTAACGGCTACAAGTGGAGTGGCTCAGGCATCGGCGGTCATTGCAGTTGTTAAAGATGCCAAGGGTGTTAAGAAGGTTGCAGTAATCAGCGGCTGAATAACAAGTAAAAAGGTAAAAGTAAAAAGGAGTTTTTGTTAAGTGGAATCTCATAACTATCTTGGAATTCATATAAGCAGAGAATCGGCAACAGTTGTTTGTGTTGGTGGTCAGGACAGGAGCGTTTTGGGCTGCTTTAGTGTATCTCTTGCGAGTGATCGCGAAAAGAAGCTGAGTACGGACATGTCGGATATGGCCCGTTTGATAGCTGACGGGCTTAGCGAAAGGGATCTTTCTTATGTCGAGGCTGTTGTAGCGCTTGACTGCTCTTTGTTTATGCAGCATAGCATTCACAGTGAGTTTACGGATAGAAAGCAAATATCGCAGACGGTAAAATTCGATACCGAGGAGTCACTTTCGAGTGACATATCAGAAGTTGCTGTTGCGTTCAAGGTGTTATCGAGCGACGAAAGCGGATCACAATTGAATGTTTTGACAGCCCAAAGGGAAGTTCTTTCTGCTATTCTTCTCGGTCTTCAAGCTAGTGGTATAGATCCGGTTAATATTGAGCCTGATGTAGATTCGCTTTCTCGATTTGCAGTTGATAATGTTTCGGTTCCGGATGAATCGCGTAGGATAATCGGTTTTCTTTCGGATCGCAGCGGTTACCTGATAAGCATTTTGGGGTCCGATCGTCAACCGAGTGTTCGGGCATTTCTGGTTGGGGGCAAACAGGACCGGAATCGAGTTCTGAGCAGCCAGATACCTCTGACTATCGCTACTGTGGGATCGGTTGACGGTATCAGTGTATTTGATTCAAGGGGTCAAGTTGATGTTTTGGGTCTTGGTGAACGGTTGGGTATTGGAGTCGATCAGATAGAGACGGATGTTGTCAGTTGTAAGGAGGTTGAGAAGGTTTCGGAATGTGGTGACAGGGTAAGTTTTGCGGTTGCTTACGGAGCGGCGTGCAGTCATTTTGACAAGGGTGAAATTGCGAATTTTCGCGATGATTTTATGCCTTTCGAGGGCAAGAAGCGTCGCATGGAAAAGACGTTGAAGTTTCTAAGTGTCTCTGTGAGTATTTTGATGATTTCTCTTGGTATCTTTGTAACATCTCAACTTCTTGGAGTAAATAAGTATCGCGGAGAGTTGAGAGAGAAATTCGCACCTGAATATACAGCGATAATGCGTAAAAAGGATTTGCCGAAGACTTTTACAATCGCGGCTCGAGATCTTCGGAGGCTTGAAGGTCGAATACAAAAGGCAGCGGTTCCTGGCGGGGGTGGAGAGATAACAACAAAGCTCGTATCTATTCTTACAGCGATAAATACGACGGCGAAGAAAACAAAGATTCGTATAGATTCGATTTCTGTGAGCGGAAGAAGTATAATTTTGAACGGAGATACAAGCAGCGAGAAGAGCACCCTTGCCTTTAGGGCGGCAATCAAGTCGGCGAATCTTGGAGAAATTACGGAGAAGTTTGATTCAACTCAAACGGGCAGGCATAGTTTTAAGATAATGATAACGACTACAAATTAGAATAGGGCAAAAAGAATGAAAGACGCAATTAAGAATCCTCTTTTGTATTTCCTGGTGGTACCTGTTGGTATAGCAATATGGCCTCTTTTGGTATGGGCCATGTATTTGCCCAACGCTCAAAAGAGCTTTGCCAAGGAACAGGCATTATATGAAGAGGGAGAAAAAATAATTAAGCATATCCTTGACCTGGACCCCGAGAGGATCAAATTGGCCAAGGCAAAGGACGGAGTAGAATTCGAGTATTCGACTGAGGTTAGTAAAACGGCGGCAAAGTGTAGAATATCCTCTCAGAACTATTCGCATTCAACTAAGGCAAAAAGAAAGGGTATTCAGTCTTGTCGCGTAGAACTCAAAGAAGTTGGGATCGAGAAGTTTGCTCTTTTTCTCTCGGGAATCATTCTTCAATGGCCGAGCCTGGAATGTGATAAGGTAACTTTTGATCCTGACCCGAAGAAGAAGGACGTATGGAAGGTTGTAATGGATTTTAAGTATGAATTTTAGTCGAATCGGTTCTTAGGGTCGTTTTCGATTTGTTCCGATAATGTTTAGCGATGCCCTGGTTTTACATCTTGTTGTTTGCATACCTATCACTATATGTTGTATATTGCCCGAATTGCCCAGATAGCCTGGGATTTTATTTATCTTCAAGGGGAAGTAGCGAAAAAAAGAGCCCTGAGATGGTCTTGAAGGGCATTTACAGTATTAGAATTGACGTAAGTTGAGCAATGACAGAGGTTAAAGAAAAAACTAAGTTTCCTACGATAAAGGAGCAGAATTCTAAAGTTTTGGTTGTCCTCGTGCCGATATCAATACTGTAATGAGTGTTGGTCCTCAATAAGGGATTTAGGGGGCATACAAGATATAGTGGTTAAGGGCAAATGGCTGGGAAGATGGATATTCTCGGAACAAGCCAAAATAACAAGGCGTTTGAAATGTCAGATTTTTATACCAACAGTAGTTGGGAAGATGGTAAGATTCCTTTAGATTCATTCAGTAACGAATTTGATTTGGACCAGGATGTTCTAATGGAGCAAATCCTTGAGAATATCAATACAACTCCGATAGGTCGTGTGCTGAAGAAGATTTCAATGTTACCGGACGTACGGAGGCGGAAGGTTCTTGATTTGCGTCGTCAATTGACCGAAGGTAAATACAATCTTACGGATCGGCTTGATGCAGCTCTTGATCGTGTTCTTGAAGAGTTCACAGCCTGATTCGCCCCTTTAAATTGATTACAGATTACTGATTCCCGGTGTTGGGTGACCGTGGATATTTTTGGATTCTGGTCGGAGGGCTGAGATCGTTTTAATTTTTGGTAATAGTTGTAACTCAATGTGTTACAGATATTTATGTTAAAAGAGGAACTATATTCGTTCAGTATGAGTTTTTTTTCTGAAGCATTAGAGAATTTCAGGAATATCCTCTTCCGGGTTGTCTAAAACGACGGGTTTGTAATCGGGCTGTTTTGATTTTTCTTCTTCCTCCTTGTATGCCTCAATAACGGTTTGCTGAATTCTTTTTCTGCATTCAGCATTTATAGGATGTGCGATATCAGCGTGTAGTTTTGTCCTTCCCCTGACGTCTCTTCTGACCCTGTTTTCCGAAAGAGCGGTTCCGCAGTTGTTGCAGAATTTTGCCCTTAGGTGGTTCTTTCCTCCGCATTTATCGCAATGATCTGACATTTTTCTCGAAGGCATGGCGACAAAAACTCCACCGATCCCTTCGATTATTTTTATGTCTCTGATGACAAACTCGTTATCGAGTGTCATAGAGCAGAAAGCCTTTAACCTGTTGTCCTTGTTGCTCACCAAACTGACTCTGACTTCGCTGATTTCCATAGTTTTGGCCTCTCTATAAAGATCACCATCTGTTATTGCTCACAATAAGGCTTTTGCAACCAATAGTTTGGTCAAGTTTGTGCTTGATACCGCCAATTTTCATTGTATCTTTGTTTTGTAATAGACAAAACATAGCTGAACCACTTCCACTTAGGCACCAGTGTCTTTCAGTAATAGATTCAACTTTTTGTTTTAACGTATTTAGTTCCTTATATAAGTCAAAACAGTCTTTCTCAAGCATATTTACGCATAAGTTAGCTGCCAAATCAATCCTGTTTTTTCTAATATGTTCTTTTATTTTTTGACTGAGTGTTTCATAGAGATTAGGATTATGTGTGTAATTTCCATAAATCCTTTTGGTAGAGACACTTACGTCGGGAAGTAGCAAAAAGGCGGAAAAGTCGAATTTTTCTTCAATTTTTTTAATATTTTCGCCTTTTCCAGTGCATAATGCCATCGTCGGACCAAAAAAGAACGCTACGTCGCTTCCGAGTGTAGGTGCTAATTTTGCTAATTCTGTATTATTTAGTGAAATTTTCAGATATTTATTAAGTCCTATGATTGTAGCTGCGGCGTCGCTGCTTGCCGAACCGAGTCCGCTACCAGCAGGTATATTTTTTGTCAAGGTGATCTTTATGTCCGCGGATTGACCTGTGCTATTTAGCAGTAGTTCGGCGGCGCGGTAAACGAGATTTTCTTTTGATTTTGGCGCCCAGTATGGTCCTTTGCATATCAGTTCGATGCCTTTTTTCTCTGACGGTTCGATGAGCAGTTCATCGAAGAGGTCAATCTTTGCCATGATGGTTTCTATTTCGTGGAATCCGTCGGGTCTTTTTCCAGCTATGAGCAGGGTAAGATTTATCTTTGCAGGTGCTCTAACCAAAAGAGCGTTTCCGATGGATTCGATCTGTTCTTTGCCGTCAGCCATAATGGTTTCGTAATTGTATGAGCTTAGAAAGAAGTTGCTCGTTGACATTATAGTATATTGAGCTTATTGTTAATGCAAAAGATATTTAAGGGGACAAATGAACGAGTTAAATATTGAAAAGCAGCAAAAAGTTCAAGTTCCGTGGTGGCACTGGCATCGTCGTTTGTATGATTGGGTGATTCACTTTGCGGATACGCGTCATGGAGTGACGGCTCTATTTGTTCTTAGCTTCGCGGAATCGAGTTTTTTTCCTGTTCCTCCGGATGTTTTGCTGGGTCCTCTGACTCTTGGTGCTCCTAAGAAGTGGTTCAAGTTTGCCCTTGCCTGTTCGATAGCTTCAGTTCTTGGTGGAATATTGGGTTATTGTATCGGAATGTTTCTCTGGTCTGTGATCGGTCCGTGGGCTTATGCCCATCTTGGTTCCATCGGTCTAACGGAAGAGAATTTTGCTAAGTTTCAGAAGTGGTATGATGATTATGATTTTTGGATAGTATTTACCTGCGGCTTTACACCGTTACCTTACAAGGTATGTACAATTTCAGCGGGCGTAGCGAAGATAAGTATTGTCGGTTTTTTTATCGCATCGACAGTGAGTAGATCAGCAAGATTTTTTATAGTAGCCGGATTGATGGGTTGGAAGGGTGAGCAGATACGTCCTGTTATAGAGAAATATTTTAACTGGTTTTCTCTTGGTTTTGTGGGTCTTTTGATAGGTGGTTTTCTTGTTATCAAGTTGCTTCATTAGTTTTTTTGTGTTTTAGTGATTTATGACCGATGAACAGAAAAATGTGCTTTTTGGAGTTGTGCGAGATTCGGTTAAGGCTGTTGTGACTGTTACGCCGTCACCGAATCCGAAGAGCGATGATCCTGAATTGAATGAGCATTGCGGGTGCTTTGTAACTCTGAAGAACCGTGGCAGGCTGCGTGGTTGTCTTGGTAATTTTGTGTCTGAAGTTGCGTTGATCGAGTTGGTCGCAGAGATGGCGAGTGCTTCTGCATCGAGTGATCCTCGTTTTGTCGGTGACCCTGTGACGGCTGGTGAGCTTGAGCATTTGGATGTTGAAATATCAGTATTGTCGCCGTTGAAGCTTACAGATGATCCGTTGAGTCTTCGATTGGGTGTTGACGGTATTTATATAAAACGAGGTTTTTCATCGGGTTGTTTTCTTCCCCAGGTTGCTGAGGAAGCGGGGTGGAGTAAGGAGGAGTTTCTTTCTTATTGTTGCGCACATAAGGCGGGTTTGGCCCACGATGCCTGGAAAGAGGCAGAGACCGAGGTATATTTTTTTACAGCCGAAGTCTTTGGTGCCGATTTTAAGGACATTTAGGCCTGGTATTGAGTTTGGCATTTCCCGTTATTGAATATTTTGGGAGCAGTTTTTTGTGAGGAGCATATTTTTAGTTATTTGTATCGTCTCGATCATTTTTAGCTTTGGCTGTAGTGATCCTCAATTGCAGCCCGGCAAGGTGTCAGGAGTAAAGGTTGATACGGCATCGGGTATGGTTTCTCATTTGCGTGGTCAGCATCTTCCGGCGCTGGAGGGTGTTGAGGTTTGGAAGAATCTTTACGGTCCTGGTGTCAGGATATTAACGAAACATTATGAAATTTTTACGACGTGGCTTGATCCCTTGGTACTTCGTCAGGTCCCATTTTTTCTTGAATCGGCGCATCAAGGTTATAACAGTCAGCTTGCTTATCCTATTGAGAGTCGGGTTCGTTTTAGCGTTTATCTTTTCGGTGACCGTAAGCATTGGGAGGAATTTACTACATTTTTTGCCGGTCCTTATGCGCCGGTGTATCGTAAGATTCAGGCGGGAGCTTATTATCTCAACGGTTCTTGCGTGGCATTTAATATCGGTCGAGAGCGTACTTTTCGTGCGATTGGTCATGAGGGTTGGCATCAGTTCAACAGCAGACATTTTAGTTTTCGATTGCCGAGTTGGCTTGACGAGGGTATTGCGATGCTGTTTGAGAGGGCCAGATACGAGGACGGGAGGTTTTATTTTGAGCCCGGTCTAAATATCGAGCGTCTTGCGGAGCTTAAAAAAACTATGATCGACGGCAAGATGATACCACTATTGGAATTAACGGCACTTAATCCGGGTGAACTTCTGGCAAGCGGTTCTGGACTTGCGCGAGTTAGCACCGAGGAGGAACAGACACAGTCGCTTCGTGCGTTTTATAGTCAGTGTTATGCGCTTGTTCGTTTTCTTCGCGAGGATGGTTATGGTAAACGGCTTGGCCGTTATCACCGATTGCTGTTTGATGGTTTGAACGGTAAGTGGCCTTTGAGTGAGGGGCAAAAGGCCGTTTCAGCCAACCGGAATGTTCCGCTTACGGTGGCTTGGAACCGTGTTGTTGGGCCGAAGCTGCTTAAGAGTTATTTCGGGGACGATGTTGAACAGATCGAACAAGAATATGAGCTATTCTGTGGTAAGATAGTTTATCGGATCAGGCTCAGGTAAGAGGCAAGACTCAAGACTCAGGACTCAGGACTCAGGACACAGGACTCAGGACACAGGAGGTAATTGGTGTGGCAAGGTACACTGTATATTCTGAATTTTGAGTTGTAGTGGCCGACTTTGTCGGCGGCTGTTTTAGAATTAGCCCCGGCTCGCCGGGACTTCTCTTCGTTCAGCATGGGCAAGCAAGTTGCCCATCCTACAGCTATTTTAGTTTTTGTTGGGTCAAGCTCCACCGTACAGGATTTGAGTAAGTGAGATTATGGCTGGATCGTTATCTATAGTTTTGGCTTCTGCATCGGATAGTCGTCGGGAGCTTTTGGGTGAATGGGGTTATGAGTTCAGGGTGTGTCAGTCGGAAGTTGATGAGTCGGTTTATGATGGCTGTAAGTATAGTCCCGCTGAATACGCTAAGGCCCTGGCGCTTGCCAAGGGCAGGGATGTTGCTGGTAAATTTACCGATTGTGTGGTTATTGGTGCCGATACTGTAGTTGATTTGGATGGGCAGATAATCGGTAAGCCCGCTGATGCTATTGAAGCCGAGCAGATGGTTCGAAAGTTATTTAGTCGGCCTCATAAGGTAATCACCGGTGTTGCGATTGTTCGTGATTGCGATGGTCTTGAGATCGTAGATAGTGACACAACGATAATATATCCCAGGATGATGAGTGAGGAGCAGATAGCTTCGCATATTGACGGCGGAACGTGGCGGGGTAAGTCCGGGGCTTATGCGATAAAGGAGGGTGCCGATGAGTATATAGAGCGGATAGAGGGGAGTCTTACTAATGTGATGGGGCTTCCTATGGAGCTTTTGGGGCGGCTATTGGGTAGGATTGGATAGCTTTTGCGGATTTGTGTGGTTTTGTTCTTTTTTAGAGGAGAAAAGAAATGGTAGCGAGAAGTGATTCGATAGGCTTTTTGAGGTTTTGTTATTGTGGGCCTGGAGGATTGTCATGCCAGGTTGTTATTTGATCGGCTAAGTCGTTTGATTTTGTAGCTACCTGTCTTAGAGTCCAGCAGTCCTGTGGGTGGAGGCGTACTCTTCTTTCTGTACCGTCCTGATTGCGGAATCTGATTACGACGTTTAGGGCGCCGGTGAGTGCGGCGATGCTTCCTGAGTCGGTGAGTCGTTCGATTTGGGCGAGCAGGCCGCGTCGAATGATGAAGCCGTCCGCGTCACCTCGATAGACGATCAAGTCCGGTTTTATCCACAGCATACCGATGTCCTCTTCGATTGTGGTAAGCTTTTTCAGGCTGCTCTTCGCGGGGTCTGAGATTCCCATGTGTATTCCCCATTGCATGTTCTCGATTGAGATTCCGAAAGCTGCCATTCTTTTTTTTACGGCGTTTTTTTGTATTGGAGTCCAGATGCTTACGTAGCTGAGGATAAACTGCGAGACCATGAACATGCCAAGGCACGGAATTGCGAATGCGACCGCGAAAGAGAGTCCGGTTGAAGTTAGTATTGGGGTCAGGAAAGCTGCGGAACAGAGCCCGAGTGTGAGTCCGGCAAATACTGGAATGATTATGTTGGCGATGTAGAACCTGACTCTCAAGGCCTTCCAGATTGGTTTATTGTAGTTGAAAGTGAAACATTGGGTTGCGAAGGCTATGAAGTATGCGGCAACGGTAGCGACGAGTGACAGTATTCCAAGGAATAAAAAGACGAGTGACATGGTTAGCGTTTCAGGTGCGTTTTGCGGTGCTTCTGCGGGTGGGTTTCGCGAGATGGTCAGCCAGTAAAAAAACACAGCGATTGCGACGGGCCAGATGATTAGAAATGCGATGATTGCGATTCGCTTTATGGGCGACATTTTTTTTGCGGTTTGCTCTGTCATTTCTTTGCCCTGCCATATTTTTAAGGAAATTTGTTTTCTGTGACAGGCCGCCTGGCTCCAGGTGCGGCGTGTTTAATATAACAGTTCTTCAGGAACAGGGCAAGGGTGCGAAGCAAGTGGGAAATTCGAAACAAATTCGATGCAAGAAGCCCAAATGCTCGAAACGTGTAGATTACCATTTCATGTAGCAGTTGTAGTGTCGGTAGAATAGTGCTATTGATCTCATTGTGAAGATTGCTATTAGCTGGACTGCGAAGTTTGCGGCGAGATATAGAATTAGTATGTGGATCGGCTGTTCGATGTTTGACTGCATTGGGAAGGTGAAGATTATCGAAGTACCGAGAAGCATCATTAGTAAGAATGTTGTGATGTAGGGCATTTTTGCTTTTCTTATCGGTTTGATGAAGTAGTCGATTCTTAGTAGTGTGATGTCCTGTCCGACAGCTATGCTGAGGATGGCTATCGGGAAGATGAACATGCCGAATGCGAAGAGGACTTGTAGTATTGTGTTTAGGCCGAGATCGAGAGTCCAGATGTTTGTGAATACGACTCCGCATTTTTCCAGGACGATAAGTGCGAGGATGAATGGCATCTGTACTAATGTCATTGTGAAGGCGAAGATGAGGAATGGTTTTATAGCGTACCATGCGAAAGTCGCAATGGTTCCGATGTAGATTTCTGGCATTTTGTCGATGTCGAATGCGTTTTCGTTTATGACGTTGAAGTAGAATCCTAAGAGCCATCCCCATGTGATGAAGTGGGTGATGGGACCACAGCAGCAGATTCCTCTTGCGAGGAAGAATTTGAAGCAGACGAGGGCTATTACGAAGACGATGGTGCTTGTGTTTTCGGGGTTGGTGAAGAGCCCCCATGTCTGGAGAAAGAGTGCTTTGTAGTATCCTTCGAGGGGGTCATCGTCATCGACTTTTTCTGGTATGATTAGCTCTGGTACCTGGTTGCTTTCGCTTGGTATGATTAATTGCTGGCGGCAACTGATGCATGTTGCACGTTTTCCTGCGTGCTTATCTTCGAAGGCGATTAGTTCGCCGCATTTGGGGCAGAAGAATTTTATTGTCATTATTCTACGTCGGGTTGTTTCATAGCGTCGATGAATGAGCTGATGTTATTTGCCCACTTCTTTGCTTCGAGCAGATCCACTTTTCCGGCCCTTACGAGCATGGCGAGGTGACGTTCGAGAGTGATCATTTTTTCTTCGGGCTTGTTTTTTGTTCTGGTCTGTAGTTGTGAATAGATTTGCTCTATTTTCCCTGTTCTGATGAGGTTTGCGCAGGCGTAGTTGTTGTTTAGTATTTCCATAGCGACGATTCTTCCATCGCCGGATTTTTTTGGTATGAGCTTCTGGCAGATGATGTATCTCAGGCCGAGCGAGAGCTGGTTGCTGACTTCGTTTTGTCTTTGATGTGGGAAGTAGTCGAGTATTCTTGTGATCGTACCGGTGACGTCTCTTGTGTGCAGGGTCGAGAAGACGAGGTGTCCTGTTTCTGCTGCCATGAGTGTCATTGAGACCGTTTCGGCGTCCCGCATTTCACCGACGAAGATGATGTCGGGATCCTGGCGTAGCATTGATCTCAGGCCGTCCACGAAGGAGTGTACGTCCCTTCCGACTTCTCGCTGTGAGATCATTGAGTATTTCTGTGCGTACAGGTATTCGATGGGATCTTCTATCGTTATTATTCTTTGTGCGGATTTTTCGCTAATTCTGTCAATCAATGATGCGATAGTGGTTGATTTTCCTGCTCCGGTGATTCCTGTCAGGAGTACGAGTCCCTGTCTTCGGTTTATAATGTCCTGCCATACGTTGTTTGCAAAACCGATCGATTCGATAGGCGGGATATCGAGTGAGAGTGCCCTTATTGCTGCGCATATTCCGTCGTTTTCGAGAAATACGTTTATTCTAAACTGTAGCGAGCCGATTCGATATGAACAGTCGGTGTTGAATTTTTCGTTAAGTTCGGTAATGTTTTTTTCGTGTAGTATCGGGTAGATGAGCTGCTTTGCTATTTGTGGTGTTACTCTTTCTCCTTTTAGTCGGACGAGGTTTCCGTCGATTCGATATGATGGTGTTGTTCCGACTTTTATGTGCAGATCGGAGACTCGCATTGCCCCTCTTTGTGCGAAATAGTCGAGCATGTCGCGTATGCTGAATTTTCCGAGGGACTCTGTGGTATAGACTTTTGCGGTTTCTACGTATCCTCCAGCCATATTTGTCTCCAACAATTTACGATAAAGGACAGGTTCGGGATTTATATCGATCATCCCATAGTATTAACTATTATAGCATTTTTGGGCTTTGAGAGGAAAGTCATTTTTTTTTGGTTTGCAGCCCCGACAAGTTCCTCGAAATGGCGGCGTGTAGGGATGTACGGTTATTCCGTAGGCCAGATGTTTTGCTTTTGGCTTGGCATGACAGGTAAGTAGAAGAAAAGGTTATTTCGGTTTTTTTCCTGTTAGCCAGTCTTGTAGGTTTTTTGCGAGGATTTGGGGGTCTTTTTTTGTGATGATGTGGTTTATTATTGGTGGTTTTATTTTTAGTTTTTGCATTGCTTTTTCGGCTCTTTGCCAGAGTCGTTTTTTCTTTGCTTCGGTGTCGGCTAAGTATAGATCTGTTACCAGTTCACCGAGCTTCTGGAGCATTATCGTGTCGAGGTTGTCATAGTAGTTTGCGATTACTTTGTTTTGGTATTGTGATTTCATATAAGGGGGCTATTTTGGGCTCTGGGGATAGGATTGTCAAGGGCCATTAAGACTCAAGATGCAAGACGCAGGAAAGTAACCATCGCCTGTCCTTCGGACAGACGCAGCCACCCGACGTAGTAGTTTGCGATTACTTTGTTTTGGTATTGTGATTTCATATAAGGGAGCTATTGTGGGCTCTGGGGAGAGGATTGTCAAGTATCAGCTAAAAGATTCGGTGGAGATGGTTTTCAATTGTTAATTGTGGGTTTTTGCTGGCTTTGGGTGTTTTAGTGTGTATAATCACGTGGTAAGTTAGATTACGCACATTGCAGAATTTTGGCGAGGTGCCCTGAATCCGTAATATCGAAAGATGCAAGGTAAAGGACTATTGATTTCTTTTGTTTTTATATTAGTTTTGGCCCTGTCGGGTTTATGCGTTGGTGAGCCATTGGTTTCAAATGCTCCTTCTGGGGGTGGTGCCGAGAGTTCCTCTTCGGATTCGAGTTTTCATTATCCAGTTAATATTTCACCTGCCGGTGAAGTGGATCCTCCGATAGAAAAAACACAAGCGTTGGATGGAACGATAATTTTCTCTTGGATTGGTCGTCTTTATCTTTCACAGAAACAGGAAGATGGCGGTTTGATGGAGATCGAGGCCGACAACGCGATTATCTGGGTTTCTCAAGAGGCTTACGAGCAGTACGAGCAGAATGGCGAGGAGGCAGGAGTTAAGGACAAGGGGGATTTTCTTTCCAGTGGAGCGATCCAGGCGGTCTATGTTTGCGGCGATGTTGTAATGACAGAAGGGCGTCGTACGATCATTTCGGATGAGGTTTATTATGATTTTGTCGGTAAAAAGGCCCTGATTGTAGAAGCGCAGATGCGGACTTATGACACTGTCCGCCGTATTCCGATTTATGTTCGCGCTCAAAGGCTTCGTCGAGTTTCGGCGAACCAGTTTTCAGCCGAAGGCGTCGTTATTACAAGCAGTGAATTTTACGAACCTCAGATAAGCGCTTCTGTTAAGAAGATAGTTATAACAGAAACGACGTCAACCGATGAGCGTGAGGGTCAGCTTTCTGACCGGAGTCTGGATGCTCAAATGAGTGATGTTCGTTTGAAGTATAAGGATACGACGATATTCTATTGGCCTTTTCTTCGCAGTAACCTGGAGCGTCCCGAACTTCCGATCAAGAGCCTCAATGCCGGTTATGATAGTGAGTATGGCAGTGTCCTGGAGACTCGGTGGTATCTTTGGCGTCTTCTTGGTTTGCGTGAGCCCGAGGGAACCGAAGGGACGCTTGGAATTGATTACTACGGCAAGCGCGGTGTTGGTGTCGGGGTTGATATTGAGTACGCGAGGGAAGATTATTTCGGTAAGCTTTTGGGTTATATAATTAATGATCAGGGCGAGGACGATCTTGGTCGTGACGACAGCCGTCGGAATGTGAAGCCTCCCCGTGAATTGCGAGGTCGTTTTCACTGGCAGCACCGTCATTTTCTTCCTTACGACTGGCAGTTGACGAGTGAGGTTAGTTATCTCTCAGATAAACATTTCTTAGAGAGTTTTTATCGCGGCGAATTCAATGTCGGCAAGCCGCAGGAGACCCTTGTTCATCTCAAGCGTATCGATGACAACTGGGGCTTGTCGATCCTTGGCAAAGGGCGTATTAACAGGTTTGTCGATGAGTTGGAGGAGCTACCGAGTGTTGAGTATCATTTGACGGGTGAGTCTATTTTCGATGACAGGTTTACGCTGTATAGCGATAATCAATGGAGCCGTTTCCGTAACCTTCTTTCAGCGGATACACCTGGCGTTTCCGAGGAGCAATTTACCTTCGGATACCATCGAAGCGAGATTGATATGCCTCTGTTTTTGGGTAAGGCTCGTGTTGTGCCATTTGTGGCGGGAACTTTCGGATATGATGACGGAATGGGTTTTCGCACGAACATCGATGGCATGAGTGTTAAGAGTCGTGAGACCGTTTATTCTGGTGAGTTAGGTGTGCGGGCATCGAATCAATATTGGAAGGTTTATCGTAATGTCAAATCGAAGATTTGGGATTTGGACCAGTTGCGTCATGTAGTAAGGCCTTATGTTAGTGCGGTCGGTTATGGCCACAGCGATTCTTCGATCGAGCAGCGTGATACATTGAGCGTTGGGCTTTCTCAGCGATTTCAGACCAAAAGGGGTGGGTCGTATGGCAATAAAAAGTTGCGATACGACAAGTCGGCACCAGAGCAGCGAGTTGTTGACTGGATGCGTTTTGATATGGCGTTTACATGGGTAGAAGATACCGGTGAAGCATCGACGGCAGCACCGGATCGTTACCTTTGGAATAAGCCTTTTATACCCCTGGTCGATACATACAGCACTATGGTTCCGGTTCGTGACCGGCGCAGCAGCGAAATATACGGTCCGAGGCGTAATTACATTAGCGGAGATTATATTTGGCGTATGAGCGATACTACCGCGGTTTTGAGCGATATAAATTATGATATTCAAAGCGGAGTAGTTCAGCAGTATAATATAGGTTTTTCACGTATGAGGTGGCCTGATTTGAGCTATTATGTGGGCAGCCGTTATCTTCGTCGTCTTGATAACGGTCTTGGTGAGAAGGGCTCAAATATGTTTACATTCGCGGCGACTTATGTGATTGACCCTCGATATACTCTGGTTCTTTCCAACCAGTATGATTTTGATTACGGAGCGGGCGTTCTAAGCGAACTAACGTTAATGCGTCGATATCACCGTCTTAATATAGGTTTGACTTTTAGTGTCGATGAGTCTCGGGACAGGCAAAGTGTTGTTTTTAGCATATGGCCTCAGGGCGTTTCCGAGCTTTCTTTTGGTCCTCGCAGATATATGAGGCTGGGCGAATCGGCAAATTATTGATATAATACCGGGCTATGTTTTTGTTGCTCATTGTTTCGGCAGAAGTTTTAGTTGGCTGGAGTCGAAGTTTGAGTGTGCCGATATAATAGTTAGGGACAGTTTTAACCTGAAAAAGGGTTGAAGGTCAGAAGATTAAAAGGAGTACATTATGGCTTTGGTAGATACCAAGAAGATGTTCGAGGCGGCCCTTGCGGGCGGGTATGCGATTGGGGCGTTTAACGTCAATAATATGGAGATAACTCAGGGTATAGTTGCGGCAGTTGCCGAGGAGAAGGCACCTCTGATACTTCAGGTATCGAGGGGAGCCCGATCTTATGCTAATATTGACTATCTCAAGGGTATAATCGATGTGGCAGTCAAGCAGAATCCCGGGATTCCGATAGCGATACATCTGGATCATGGCGATACGTTCGAGACATGCAAGCAGTTTGTCGATGACGGTTTTACCTCGGTCATGGTAGATGCATCCAAGCTTCCGTTTGAGGAGAATATCAAAGTTACCAGCCAGGTCGTGGAGTACGCTCACGATAAAGGTGTGGTTGTGGAGGCTGAACTGGGTCAGTTGGGGGGAATAGAGGAAGATGTTGTTGGCGTATCGCATGAAGATATCGATAAGCACTTGACGGACCCCGATCAGGCGGTAGAGTTTGTTGAAAAGACGGGTTGTGATTCATTGGCGGTTGCGTGCGGGACGAGTCATGGTGCTTTTAAGTTCAAGAATGAGCCCAAGCTTGCGTTTGATGTGATTACATCGATAGCGGCGAAACTTCCCGGTTTTCCATTGGTGATGCATGGCTCGAGCAGCGTTTTGAAGGAATTCAAGGATCTAATCAATAAATATGGCGGCGATATGCCTGATGCGATGGGTGTTCCAGAGGAAGCGATCAGTAAGGCGGTCAAGATGGCGGTCTGTAAGGTGAATATCGATACAGACCTGCGTATGGCCCTAACGGCGAAGATACGCCAGGTTTTTGCCGAGAAACCGGGTGAGTTCGATCCTCGCAAATACCTCGGTCCCGGTAGAGAGGCCATTAAGGATATGGTCAAGCATAAGCTTCACGTATTAGGTTGTGCGGGCAAGGCCGAGGAGTGTTCCTGAATAAGCAGAACATGCTGGGCGTTTTCATCGTAAAGCCAAGGTGTGTGACCGGATTTGGCTGGTTTTTACGAATCATTTGTTAGAATCTGGTTTTTCTCAATAGAATGTAATAGTTAAACAGAACTAAGGAGTTTTTTCTTTGTTTGATGAAAAGGTAAGAAAGAAAAGGTCTTATTGCGGGAGGAGTTATCTTGGGGCTTTGGCTTTACCGGCGATATTTTTATTCTGTACGGTAGGTTATGGTTTAGCGGCCAAGCCAGTTGATTCTTCATTGTCAGAACTCAAATCTCCCGAGTCGTTAAAATCATCGGTTAGCACAGGTAGTTTGGGAACGCTCGACGAGGTCTGTGCCCTGATAGCGAAAGGTGAATTTTCAGGGGCCGGTAGCCTGATAGATTCAGCACCGGAGCATTACGATAGTAATCTTGACAGTCTTCTGAGGATAATTCACGAGTACCAGGCAATAAGTGAGCGTCGTCAGGCAGAACGTGAGGAGGCTTATCGCAAGAAACTTTCTGAGTTGGAGCAATACCGCGTTGGTGACGGAAATGACGTCAACGATGTCAATAGCGTTACCAAGGAGCTTTCAATCATCTCAAAAGTTGCCGAGTTTGCCAATGAGGAGCAGAAATCGGAGCTTTTATCGGATCCATTTGTGAAAGGGGTTTTTGAAGGATCGATAGAGAGAGCCGAAGAATATGAACGCCAAGGCAAGTGGATCGATTCTTATATCACGAGTTATAGCTGGCTCCAGTCGATAATGCCTGATAAGAAAGAGTATTCCGAACATGCCGAGCAATTATTGGAGAAGGCTAATATTGGTGGTTCATTTGTGGATAGTCCTTGTGAGACTCGCAAGGAGCGTCATGCGAAAATAGAGTCCCGGATGTTTATTCGTGCAATTGAGGCGCTTCATTTTAACTATGTTAATATAATTGATTATCGCCAGATGGCGCTCAAAGCGCTTAAGAGGTGCAAGCTGCTGACGGATGTGGTAGATTCATCGAGCAAAGTTCGTGAAACTCTTTGGGAGAAAGATCCGAAGTCGGGTGATGGTCTTTCGGATTATGAACAGCAATTCGCGGCGTGGTCATCTTCTCTGAGCGGTCTTTTGGATGAAGTTGAAGCGTCTGTAATAGGTTTGGGTAAGGAGAAGTTTGTCGAGCTTTTCGAGAAGCTTCTTGGGATTAACGATTCGACTTTAGAATTGCCTCGGAGAGTGTTGATAGCCCAGTTTTCCGAGGCGGCCCTTTCGGAGTTGGATCCTTATACTGTAATGATCTGGCCTCGTCAGGTTGAGGAATTCGAGAAGACGATGACGAACGAGTTTACCGGTATAGGTATTGAGATATCCAAGCAGAAGGGTCTTCTGACTGTGTCGAGTCTTTTGCCCGATACTCCGGCTTATAATTCGGGTCTCGATGCCGGAGATGTTATCGAAGAGGTTGACGATGTAGCAACGAAGGGTATGTCACTGACTTGTGCGGTTCGTAGCATAACGGGTGCTGCGGGGACCAAGGTAGTTCTGAAGATACGCCGTAACGGCTTAGATGACACGATGGAGATTCCTATAATTCGGGCGAAGATAACAGTTCCGACCATTCGCGGTTGGCAGCGGACCGAAAAGGGTAAGTGGCTGTACTTGATCGATGAGGAGAACAGGATTGGTTATGTTCGTTTGACGAGTTTTTCATCGAGTTCGGCTGGTGATTTCGAGAAGGTACTCAAGGATCTCGAAGCCAACGGTATGGCGGGGCTGATTCTGGATTTGCGTTTTAATTCCGGCGGGCTTCTTGATAGTGCAGTTGCGGTGGTTGATAAGTTTATCGATGAGGGCCTGATAGTCAAGACTCAGCCTCGTTACATACCAACGTACCAGTCTGCTCACAAGGAGAAGACTCATCCGAATTATCCGCTGGTGATTTTGACGAACCGTTATTCGGCGAGTGCGTCAGAGATTGTAGCCGGTGCTCTTCAGGATAAATCTTACAAGCGTGCGGTTATCGTTGGCGAGAGGACACACGGCAAGGGCAGTGTCCAGGGAATAACACCTTATCCCGGTGACAAGGCGCAGTTGAAGTACACGATGGCTTACTATCATTTGCCGTCCGGTCAGCGTGTCGAGAGTCGTAGCGATATGAAGAAAGAGGGCAGGAAAGACTGGGGTATTACTCCCGATATCAAGATACGACTTCGCAGCGATGAGATGAAGAAAATGATTGACGTTCAGCGTGATAACGATGTTCTTGTTCAGGCGAACAAGGCTGGTCAGCATAAATCTCTGAAGAAACGTGGACTCGAAGAGACACTGGCGTCGGATCCCCAGTTGTCTGCGGGTCTTTTGATTATTAAGAGCAAGCTGATTCAGTTGCGTGCTCAGGAAGCAGCATCGAAACTTGTTAAGCTTTGACAAAAAAAAAGTATGAGGGGATATTGATTTGGCAGAAGTACAGGATGTAGCGAAATTTGAGCGTCAGAGGCAGGAGAAACTCGAACAGCTTCGCGTGATGGGTATCGATCCTTACGGGGGCAGATACGAAGGTGCCGAAACGGCGTCGGATGTCAAGGGCAGATTTAAAGATGACGACGATTCTCAGCGTGCCAGGTGCGCCGGTCGGATCGTGCTTCTCAGGGACATCGGCAAACTTATCTTTATGACGCTTCGCGATCGTAGCGGTACGATTCAGGTTGGTCTAAGTAAGAAGCTTCTTGCAGAGAAGTGGGAATTGGCTAAGCTGCTTGAATTGGGCGATACGATTGGTGCCGAAGGTCAATTGGGTAAGACGCGTACAGGTGAGATTACTATTTGGGTCGATGAGGTGACATTTCTTAGTAAGTGTCTTCTTCAGCCTCCGGAGAAGTTTCACGGTCTTGCGGATATCGATTTGCGGTATCGTAACAGGTACGTTGACTTGTGGGCGAATCCCGAGGTGATGGAACGTTTTCAGAAGCGAAGCGCGATTGTTGCGAGTATTCGGGAGTATTTGCAGTCTCAAGGATTTATCGAAGTTGAGACGCCAATGATGCAGTCGATAGCCGGTGGCGCGGCGGCCAAGCCTTTTATTACTCATCATAATAGTCTTGATATGGATCTTTTCCTGCGTATAGCTCCGGAGTTGTTTTTGAAACGGCTTTTGGTTGGTGGTATGGAACGTGTATTTGAGATTAACCGGAGCTTTCGCAATGAGGGTCTTAGTCGCCAGCATAATCCGGAATTTACGATGCTGGAATTGTACCAGGCCTATGCGGATTACAACGTGATGATGGATTTGACTGAAGATCTTATTTGTCAGTGTGTTGAGAAATATTGCGAGGGTAGCGAAGTTGAATTTGACGGTAAGGTAATTAACTTTTCGCGTCCGTGGCGTCGTGCTAAATATGCGGATTTGCTTGAGGAATATGGCGGTTGCGCTATCGATGATTTAGATGCGGTTCGTGCAAAGGCGCGAAAGCTCGATCTTGACGAATCTGAGATGGACGATGTTGTGGTTATCAATGAGGTTTTCGAGGCGACGGTTGAGGATAGTCTGGTTGATCCGACTTTTGTGATTGATTATCCTGCTGCTCTTTGTCCTTTGACCAAGCGGAGCAAGGCCGATCCTGATTATGCCGAGCGTTTCGAGCTTTTCATTTCGAGGATGGAATTGGCCAACGCTTATACTGAATTGAATGATCCGGCGGTCCAGGAAGAGAATTTCCGGATTCAGCTTCGCGGCCAGGGAGATACGATGGCGACGATGGATACAGATTTTATAAATGCTTTGAAGTATGGGATGCCGCCTGCAGGAGGATTGGGGATAGGTATCGATCGTTTGATAATGGTTCTTACCGGAGCAACGAGTATTCGTGACGTGGTTCTTTTTCCACTTTTGAAACAGAAATAGCCATACTGCAAAAAGAATATCTCATGCAAGATTTTTGGTCGCAGAGTGTAATTTTAATTATTTTGTCACTGATCTATTCATTCCTTCTGACTGGGATTGTTGGTCTTCTGCCGGCCATATTAATACGATATTATTTGATTGGCAGGCCTCTCTCGAAGACAATAAGTTTTTTGATTGTTTCGCTCTTTTGGATAGTAAATTTTATTATTTTTACTATGCTAGGATCGAAAGGCCATTCACATGTAGGCTTGATTATGGCTGCGCTGGTTTCGTATTATATCTACCGAACACACTCGAACTTCATAGGCTTATTATCAGATACCATTCATCTTTTTATAAGTTTTTGGCGGTCATTTTTGAGTTTGTTTCTGTTGCTGCGATACCTGCGAAAAAGGAAGATTGTATTTCTGAGTATTGCGGCAGTTAGTCTGTCGACTGCTTTGTTGATAGTTGTTACGAGCCTTTTTACGGGTTTTATCAGGGCTTTCGAGCAGGCGGCGGTTTATGCGATGGGGGATGTTGTAGTTATTCCACCGGTGAAATTCAACCGTTACCCGGAGTTTGTCGATCGTTTGGAGAAGTTGGGTGCGGTTGAGGCGGCGACGGCCTCTCTTTCTGGACAGGGCTTGTTGTGGCTTGGTCCGGGGAATATTCGTGGTGCTAAGGTATGGGGAATTGACGCGGGTCCTCGCGCCGAAGTGACAGGGCTCAAGGGGTGTTTGCTCAAACAGAAGAACTCACCCGGGCCAGCGTCTTTTGATTTTACATCCGAGAGCGGAAACTCCAATGGTATGGGTGGATTTATCGGGATTGCGGTTGCTGCTGAGCCGGACGAGATAACAGATGAATATGATTTCGAGAAGATCGAACGCGAGATGATCGGTAGTAAAGCTGTACTAATTACCGGTATTGCCAGGGAGAGTGATAATGGTGGTCCGGCGCCCGAATTTGATCGCAAGAACATTCGATTTACAGTTACCGATATCGCTTATACCGGGGTCTATCTTCTGGATAAGACATCTATTTATCTTCCGATTGAGCGTTTGCAGAAGGTTTTGTACCCGGAGGAGGTATTGCCGGTTGCGGACCAGGTTCAGATAAAGATAGCAGAAGGTGTTAGCGGAGACTCGGCGATTGCTCAGATTCGGGGTGTGTGGGAGGATTTTGCATCCAATAGACTCGGCTGGGGTGACTATCTTATAAATTATACCGAGATCGAGACGTCGAAGCAGATGCAGCGGCAGTATGTTGCCGAGATTTACAAGCAGATGGGAGTTTTGCTTTTGATATTCTCAGTGGTGAGTTTTGGTGTTGTTTTGCTGGTCTTTTGTATTTTCTATATGATAGTTCGACTGAAACAGAAGGATGTCGCAGTTGTCAAGAGCTGCGGTGCCTCGAGCAGTTCGGTTGCGCTGACGTTTCTTGGTTTTGGTGTGGTTGTTGGTACGGTAGGTTCGGCAATTGGGATATTACTTGGTTATGTTGTTACTCGGAATATTAATACGATAGAAGATTGGATAAGGATTGTCTTTGGGCTCAAGTTATGGAAGAGCAGTGTTTATATGTTCAGCCAAATACCGAACCAGGTGAACTGGGGTTTTACTGTTGTGATAGTGATTGCCGCGGTGATTGCGGTGTCATTGGGATCGCTGTTGCCGGCGATTCAGGCGGCGCGAACAAATCCGGTCGATATTCTTCGGTTCGAATAAATAATGAGTTTCGATGTATAAATTAATATTGTCATTTCGTTACATGTTTAAGAAGCGGATCAGCTATTTGGCGCTGTTGTCGGTGATACTGTGCGTTTTTATTGTTGTGATTGTGATGACGGTACTTCGGGGTCTGGTGACGGATTTTAAGCAGAAGAACCATGATTTTGTGGGCG
>SDBT01004418.1_pt1 | contig 23888 bp, 22 predicted proteins | sample 2277101 | NCBI WGS metagenome assembly SDBT01 (sample SAMN10404973, study PRJNA504765) | marine sediment metagenome | isolation source: marine sediment core GS10_PC15, 103 cmbsf | place: Arctic Ocean: Southern Knipovich Ridge | collected 2010 | reverse complement strand
AGTATTTCCTACCGTCCGCTCACGCATCCGCTTCACTCACTCTGTGCTCTTCGAAGACGGCCCGGATGATTTCGACCTGCACTGGCACGTCATGGAGGAATGCTGCCTGCCGGACGCGGATGCTGCCTTCTGGGCAGGCGCGGTTGAGGTTAGCCATCTGGACGTGGAAACCAGGATGCTCAACGCCACCGATCAGCTGCTTCATGTCATCGTCCATGGGCTGCGCTGGGCGGAGACGCCGCCTATTCGCTGGGTAGCCGACTCGATGACGATACTCGGCAATGCGGCAGAGCGGGTGGATTGGGTTCGGCTGCTGGCCCACTGCGAAGGCTGTGGTACGGTAGTACCACTACGGTATGGCCTTGACTACCTTGCGGAGCGGTTCGCCGCGCCCGTCCCGCAGAAGGTGCTGGCCCGCCTTGCCGGCTTAGAGGTTCCCTGGCGTCAGGTGGTTGAGTTTCGCGTCAAAGCCCGCAGGCGAACGGTTTGGCGGCGGTTGCTATTCCACTGGTTTAATTACCAGCGCCTCAAGCAGGTCGTCGAGGGCAACCTGCCGATGCTGGGTTTTCTCACGTATTTGCAGCAGCGGTTGGCAATCCGGCACTGGTGGCAAATTCCCCGATACGTCTTGACAAAGGTATCGCAACGCCGTGGTTGAATGAGTTTGATAAGCAGGCTTGACCGCCGTCATCATTTAGATGCTGTTGCATCACCCATCGGAGATGGTTAAAATCCCTCGCTGGAATTGGTTTCCGCTACAAAGGAATGATTGGGAAGCAATACCTACCGGATAGGCGCCCACTCGACCAGGTCGAGGATCGGACCTAGTTCAGCAGTCCGCGTGGTCGAGATGGTTACTTCCTACGTTGAAGGAACGCTTCATTGATGCAGGGAAAGGGCGTACTCGTTTCGGGCGCCACCTGTGAGATGGGGCACGGCGTGGTTCTGGCAGCGGTGGCACGCGGTGCATCCGTGGTGTTCTGCGGCCCGCCGGGAAGCAGGTCAACGGGCACAGTCATCGAAAGGGAATGTCACCGGGTCACCGCCTGGCCGGGCGTCAGGGAGCCAGGAGATGCCCGCTACGTGGAAGCGGATCCCGGGTCAGAGACGCAGGTCGATCGCCTGTTCGATTTCGTCATCGATCAGCTGCCGCAACTCGATGTTTTGATCATGATCCAGAACCCCTTGCCCGAGCAGTCTCTGCTCGAGACATCGCTCGAAGATTGGTCCGATGCGATGGCTACGAACCTGCGCGGGCCGTTTCTCCTCTGTCGACGTGGCATCATGGAGTTCATGGGGACCGGCGGCGGACGAATCGTCCATGTGACCTCCGCTGTCCGTGATGGGGCGCCGAATCGAGTCCGCTGCGCCGCCTCGGCCTCCGGTCTACGATCTTTTGCGCGCACGGTGGCGAAGGAGTACGGGCGACACAAGATCTCGTGCAACGGCGTGGTCCACGGCGAGCTCGGGCAACCCGGGCTCCTGCGAGATGCCGTAGAGGCCATACTCTTCTTGGCCTCGGAAGATGCTTCTTTCGTTAATGGTGAGGAGCTTTGTTTGACCGGCGGTGGGCAGGAATTCCTCGAGCTTCGTGGAGGGGCCACAGCGAGTGAAACCGATGCGCAGGGTGACTAGGTGAATGTAACTTTCCTAACCGGCGGAACGGGTTCGATTGGCGCCGAGATGATCCCTCGGCTGTTGGCCGCCGCCGATGGAATTATTCGCGTGCTAGTGCGTGCCTCGAGTGAAGAACAAGCCGAGGAGCGGCTGGAGCAGACGCTCCGCTACCAGTTTACGGAGCTCGATCTAGTGGCGGTGCGGTCGCGGGTAACCGCCGTATGGGGCGATGTCAAACGGGAGCGACTCGGCCTCAGCGAGCGAGCTTTCTCTGAGCTCGCCGAGGAAGTCACACATATCATCCACTCTGCAGCCACGGTAAAACTCGATTTGCCGTTCGAGTCGGTCTCAGCGGTGAATGTCAACGGATCTCGCCGCGTCCTGGAACTGGCACGCCAAGCATACCGACATCGGCTCGAACGGCTGGTTCACGTCAGCACGTTCGCGGTCAGCGGCGATCGCAAGGGATTGATCCTCGAACCGGAGCTCGACCAAGGACAAGGATTCCGCAACACCTATGAACGCAGCAAATTCTTGGCAGAGCTCGAGCTGCGCGCCGCCATGAAGGACCTGCCGATAAACGTCGTACGCCCCGGCATCGTTATCGGAGATGCTCGGACGGGGCGCATCCGCACTTTCAGCGCAATCTACCTTCCATTCAAGATCCTCTTCTACGGAATGATACCGGCCTACCTGCCGGGCTCACCTCGAGCCAGGATCGAGCTCGTGCCTATTGATTTCGTTGCCGATGCCATCGATGTGATCATGCGGCGGGATGACACAACGTCACAGACTTTCCATCTCACCCCCGGCGATCAGGCACCCACTGTGGGAGAGGTGGCTCGGCTGGCGGTCAGCCATTTCAACCGACTCATGAGCGACGAACCGCTCAAACCGGTGCGCTTCCTTCCATTTTGGTTGCGTGACCGGCTCTATTGGCCAATAGCCAAGCTGCTACGCGGCTCGGTGGCCGACGGCGTGTTCAACTGGGAATTAACCTACCGTGATTATTTGTCCAGCAAGGCGAGTTACGACGTAAACAACACGAAACGGGCGCTGGCCGCTACCACGATACGCGTGCCGCCGTTCTCCGACTACTTCGGTCGTGTGATCGAGTATTGCCTAGCATCCGACTGGGGCCGCCGTGCCGGAGCGATCGAGACACGGAAACAGGACGGTGACCCATAAACGGAAAAAAGTACTGGAAATGCCCCGTGGAAAGGCGTATAAAGATTTCCTTGGCTGATGGTGATATCCTCGGCGGTTGTTGTTTCCGCAGCGGGGAGGCGGCTCCCGCCGTTTGTCTCGGGTAAAAAATGTCTCGTCACAGTGTTTCCTTGGGTGGATCTCACCCCCGCCTGGCATCGGTAGTCTACGACCTTTCCAGACCTCTCTTCAAAGCCATGGCTGCGGCCAAGAGTTTCTATTGCGCCGATAGTCCTATTGCCTCGAATCGGCTTGGTTCCATGCGAGATAAGGTCCGCCGAGGCGAGCCGGTCTATCTGGTAGGAATAGGCCCCAGTGGGCACAACTCCGGTGTTGCCCTGGTGGAAGCGTCCCAGGCACGTGGCATCCGCCTCATTTGCAACAACGAAGAGGAACGCTTCACCGGTATCAAGCACGACAAGGGTTATCCGGAACTGAGTATTGAAGCACTCGGGATTCAACTCGATGAACTGGGCCTCAGTTTTCGTGACGTTCATGCGTGGCTCGCCAGCTGGGACTATGTGTCGGCCTGTTCCTTCGGCCTCAGCATGGCCATCGAGGAAGCTCCGGCCGGGCTGGGCTTGCTGCGCTCGGCGGCCTCGCCCAAGATGAACAGGCAGACTTTCATGTCCGCATTTGCCGCGCCGCGGCGCCTGGCGGATCAGATCGGGACAGACAAGCCCGTGCCGGTCATTGGCATGCGTCACCACGACAACCACGCCTATTTTTCCTTCTGCGCATCGCCATTCAACTTTAGCAAAGACCCGGTAATCGTGACGGTCATCGATGGATTTGGTGACGATGGATCCATATCCTTTTATGTTGCGGAAAATGGAAAGTTGACGCGGCTGCGATCCAACCGAAGCATGTTTGACTCTCTGGGCCTCCTCTACAGCGTGATTAGCTCCACTCAGGGCGGATGGACCACTCTCAGCAGTGAAGGAAGGTTCATGGGAGCGTCGGCATGGGGAGATACCAATCGTCCCACCAATCCTTACTATCAAGAGCTTCGTCAAATCCTCGTCTTTGCCAGCGAGGGACGAATCTACCTGAACCGGCGCATGGCGAACTGGCACCGTAAGGGCGAGTTGAATCCCTACACGAATGACCTGGCGCGCCTGCTGGGGGCTCCGGTAGCGCCGCAAAGGCAGCGCAATCCTGATTTCCTGATGACTACCGAAGATCTCGAGCATGGAGGCTGCACAGTGGAGACGGCTCAAAAGGCAGCTGCCCTTCAGCTCCTATTCGAGGATGCTCTCTTTCATGTGGTCGGACATCTCGTCCGCAGCACCGGCAGCGACAAGCTGGTTCTCACCGGCGGGACAGCCCTGAATTGTGTCGCGAACATGCGTCTGCTGGATCACTTCGACGAGGACTACTACCGTCGTTACTTGTCGAGGGATAGTCGGCTTCATATCTGGGTCCCGCCGACGCCCGGTGACGCGGGAGTCGCGATGGGAGCCGCTTACAACTTTGCGGCAACCAGCGGCGTTCCGATGGGCAAACATCTGGAGCATGCATTCTATTGCGGACTTCCTCCGTCCGATGACGAGATTCTCAAATCGACTCAGTCACTCCCCGACGTTGCCTGCTTGCGGCTGGGAAACGTTTCGGAACCCTCGATGCGGGGATTGATTGCCGACCTGATGGCTTATATCGTATCCGAGGACGGAATTCTGGGAATCTTCCAGGGAGTGGCCGAGACCGGGCCGCGGGCTCTCGGCCATCGCTCTATCATTGCCAATCCCTGCAACCCGAACACGCTTCAGAATCTCAATCAGCGAGTCAAGTTCAGGGAACCTCTGCGTCCTCTTGCACCCATGGTCACTTACGAGAGCGCAGATCGATGGTTCGTCCTGTCGCCGGGCGCGAGTGCCGGCGATTGGAATGCCTATAACTACATGGTGTTGTCGGTTCGTGCACGCCCTGAGAGTCATCGCGTCATTCCAGCCGTGATACACAGGGACGGCACCGCACGCATTCAAATTGTTCGACGAGAGACCGACCCCTTCGTACACGACTACCTCACCGCAATGGGGCGCCGAGTCGGCGCTGAAGTGTCTGTGAATACCTCCCTTAACGTCAAGAGCCCTATCGTTCAAACTCCACAACAGGCGCTTCGAACCTTGAGATTGTCGAGAGGTATGGACGGGCTGTTTTTGATCGGAGCCGGCGGCAACGTCTTTCTTGCTTGGCACAATGTAAGCGACGGAGTCAAAGATGCGGGCCACCGTTTACGGACTTGGCTGAGGGTCTGGAAGGAAGAGTCTGGCGTATCCGAAGATCGATTGCAGCTTGCGTGATCGGCCTCGAGTGGACTCTCTACAAGTCACGTCACTATGAGATTGCATCGCAGCCAACTCAAGCGTTTCCTCTTCACCCTCGTCCCCCTGTTCGTGCTCCTCCTCACTTGCGAGCTCTCCCTCCGGCTCTTCGCATCCGGGCCTCTCACCTTCTACCGGGCGATCGTGGGTGAGACACCGCTGCACGTTGCCATCTTCAGGAGTCCCGGTGACATGAAGAAGTTCCAGGTCCCGTTGAATCCGCATGATGCGGACGCGGTCCTTGGCTGGAAAAACCAGAGACACTTCGACAAAGAACCCTACTTGACCACATCCCAGCGTATTCTTTCAGCGCAAGAGATTCCTTACGAACGCACCCGAACAGCATACCGCCTGCTGGTTCTAGGAGACTCGTCCTCCGCGGGACTGGGCCTCGGAAGGCAATACGATACCTGGCCGCAGGTGCTCCAGCGCACTTTTCCGGACTCCATCGAGGTCGTCAACGGCTCCGTAATCGGGTACTCGTCCGAGCAGGCCCGTGCCGCCCTAATCAGCGAACTGCACAAATACCAGCCAGATGGCCTTGTCCTGTATCTCGGCAACAACGACCGGATCGGATCCTCGATGACCGACCGTCGCCTTCTCGATTCCTCGGCTGTTGAAAGAAATCCCCTGGTTTCCTTCGAGAACTGGCTCGTGGATCACTACGCAACCTATGTCTTCTTGAAACTGGTCTTCATGGGTGCGAGGAGCCAAGCGATCGGAGCCGAGCTTGGAGAGGACGCGCTCCGCATACATCGTGTTCCCCTGGATCAGTTTCGCGAGAACGTCAACGACATGATGGGTTGGGCGGAGCGATCTGGGTTGGACGTCTACGTGATCACTCCGCCGACGCCGCTCGAATACCCCCCGCGTATTCTGGAATATAACTACCGTCGCGCATATGATCCGGGCTGGGCGAAACGAGATGGATGCCTCGACGACGGCCAAGCTCCCGGCGAGCTTCTCCCCGCCCTGTTGAACACCGAAGTGACCTCCAGCCGCTATCCGAAATACGATTTCCCGATTGCCAAATACGCGGACCAAGTCTTGCGCTGTTTCGAAGGCCGTCTCGCCGAGCAACGTCAGCTTATGCACCGCCTCATCGAGCGAGGCGTCAAGGATGCAGTCCTGTATAACAACCTGGGTTACGTCCATGCTCGCTCCGGGGACGATGACCCTGCGCTGCGGGCGTTCCTCGAAGCGATTCGCCTTGCGCCGACCGTTGCCGCTTTTCACTACAATGCGGGTTTGCTCTATCGCCGGCTCGGTGGCGAGGACAAAGCCCTGACCCACCTCCAGGAATCTATCGACCTCGATCCCTCAGCCCCGAGAATCCATTCCACCTACCTGCTCGAGCTGGGGCGGATCGTGGCGGCGGATCCTCTCTTCATCCTGGTCGATGCCAACCGGGCGTTCCGCGAGTGCGACAACGAGTTACTGTTCTCCGACCACGTTCATCCCAACGAAAAGGGCCAGCAGCTGGTCGCCCAACTCGTGGCACGTGCGCTGTGGCAAGGTTCGCTCGAGCGCATTTGTGAGACAAGGAATTGTAAGCCACCCGATCTCACCGCAGTTTGCATGAACGAGTAAGGGGGATCGTATTTGGATCTTTGCTTCACAAACGTCCCGTCCAGACGAGCGGACCAGGAACGAGTGCCCGGCCCTGCCGAGCTCGATTGCCGTATGAGGAGCGTTTGTAATACTATTTCCCTCGTGGTCCCCCTATCTACTGTCGAAGTGAGCGCAGGAGAGGTTGGCGAGTCACAAAGGCAAGCTGGTAGCCATGTCCATGGCTGCGCGTCCCGTGTCACCCTTTTTCAAAACGATAATCTGGGTCGATCGAAAAAGTCATTAACATCTTGACCAAGCTCCTGCGAGAAATGCGACTTCTTCATTTGTCATGCTGCGTGAACGTCGCAAAGGATAGCGAGTCTTGAGGGATCTTGCTGAAAAAGTCCTGGTCGTAACCGGGGGGTCCCGTGGTTTGGGCCGGGCCATCGTCTTACAGGCAGCCGGGCGCGGTGCAAAGGTTGCATTCTGTGCTCGTCACGGGGGCCCCGAGCTACAGGAAGTTGTTCGATCCGCGCCTTGGCCGGACGGGATACTGGCCGTGTCCGCTGACGTTTCGCAGGAGGCTGATGTCGATCGTCTTTTCGACTCCGCAATCGATGCCTTTGGTCGTATCGACGCAGTGATCAGTAACGCCGGAATTACCGCCGATGACCTTCTGGTTCGGCTGTCCGTCGACGACTGGGATCGAGTCATCGCGACCAATCTTACCGGCGCCTTCCTGGTGGCACGCCGAGCGCTCAAAGAGTTTCTTGCCGGGAGCAACGGTGGCCACATCCTATTCATCGGTTCTGTCGCCGACCAAGGCAATCCGGCCCAGGCCAACTACGCCGCAAGCAAGGGCGGGCTTGCCGGGCTCAATCGCACCATCGCCAAGGAGTTCGGAGAGCGAGGCATCCTTACGAACCTGCTGGTGCCGGGATACATCGAGACTCAGATGACGCAGCAACTGCCCGCAGAAATCAAGAAGAGAGTCGTGGAGTATTGTCCCTTGGGTAGAGTGGGGCAACCCGACGAAGTCGCTTCGGTGGCCCTGTTCCTGGTCTCGGGCCGAGTTTCGTCCATCACTGGACAGACCATCCATGCTTCAGGGGGGCTGCGGCTGTGAGCACAATCAAGGAGCGATCCTCTAGGCCGGTGGATCTTCGGGGCATGCGCGTTCTGGTGACAGGAGGAACACGTGGCTTGGGCAAGGCGGTGGGGCTCGAGTTAGCACAGGCCGGCACCACGGTCTTCTTGACCCATCGCTGGGGCAGCACCAACGAGAAGGAACTGATCGCGGAGTTCGAGCGAGAGGGATTGAACCTGCCCCACATCGTGCAGTCCGACGCAGGTGACAGGGATGAAGTTTACGATCTCATGCACTTCATCCGGAAGCAAGGCGGCGCACTCGACGTCGTCGTAAGCAACGTGGCTTTCGGACAGGTCGTGCGCGACATCGATGGCCTCAAAAAGAAGACCTTGGATCGGACCCTGGCCTACAGCGCGTGGCCCATAGTGACTCTGGCACAGGCCTCCAAAGAGGTCCTCGGCGAGTATCCCCGCTACCTGATAGCGGTATCGAGCGACGGCAGTGAGGTCTGCCATCAGGGGTATGATTTGATCGGCGCAGCCAAGGCGGTGCTCGAGACAATGTGTCGCTACCTGGCGGTTCGATTGAAGCCGGCCGGTGTCCGCGTCAACGTCATAAGGCCCGGCCTGCTGGCGACGGAGAGCTCGCGCCACCTGTTTGGCGACGAGTTCTTCGATGCAGTCCAGAAGCAGTTTCCGGGACAAGTTCTCGAGCCTCGGTCGGTAGCCCGCGTTTGTGTCGCCCTATGTTCCGGGTTGATGGACTCGGTCACCGGGCAGGTCATCACCGTAGACGAGGGGTGGTCGCTGGTCAGCCCAAGCGCCTATGTCATTTCCGGCCAAATTCCGGGTCCCTTTCCATCCAGCGGGGGCAAGAAAGTATGAATGAGGGCCTTTCACCGGACGGCGACGCTTTGGTACGGCGCGCCTCCAAGAATCTGCTATTACCAGTCGGTGAGGATGCCGTATCACGCCTCGACCGAGAGGCGGTCAAGGCTTCGCTGCCCCATCGTGACCCGTTCTTGTTCATCGATAATGTCATGAATCTGGACCTTGAGGCTGGACTGATTGCCGCCACTTACGACCTGGAACGGTCGCGTGATGTCTTCGGCGGCCACTTTCCCGGCGAGCCGGTTTGGCCCGGTGTCTTGCAGATCGAAGCCATCGCCCAAGCCGGAGGCCTGCTGGTTAGCCTGCAGAGCGGCGGAGCCCGCCGGCCAACACTCACCCATGTCGTCGCCGCCCGGTTCATCCAACCGATCCGGCCCGGTGGCCGCTTGTGGATCAACTCTCAGGTCTTTGAGGAGGAACTTTTTATCCTCGTCGTCGGCCAGTGTGTTCGGGGAGATACCATATGCTCCGCGGCGGCGTTGCGAGGACTCTAGGAGGAAAGATGACACGAGAAGACATGTTCGATGTGCTCAAGTCGAACGTTGCCGAAATCATCGAAGGGGCCGAGGGTCTCGAGATCAAGGAAAGCCATAGTATGCGGGACTTCGCCGCCGACTCCCTGGAGGTCGTCGAGGTTGTGGCACGGTCGATGAAACAGATGAAGCTGAAGGTGGGCCGGGACAAGCTGCTGCGAGCCGAGAGCCTCGGTGACCTTCTCGACATATTCGAACAGGCCGCAAACCGCTCCCAGGGTTCCAACGAATGACACAAACCAGCGGAGCGCGTGTCGTTGTCACCGGCATGGGCGTCGTCAATAGGCTCGGCGAAACAGTTGACGAATTCCACGACGCTTTGGTGGCTGGCCGCTCCGGTATCACCACCTGGAAGAATTGGGACGGCCGTTGTGACTCGAAAATCGGCGGCGACATGAGCGCCTTCGATTTCAACGAGTACTTGGCGCGTTGTGACAAGTATTCGGTTGAGCTCTCGCGGCGTGCTCGCAGACTGTTCCGTCCAACTCCTCTGTCGGGAAAGCTGAGCGCCTGTGCCTCGTTGCAGGCCGTTCACGATGCAGGATTTCCAGATAACTGGGCCCCGGCGGAGCGGATCGGCCACGTGCTAGCCGGCCACAACCTGAACGCGAAGTTCATCGTGGACAACGTGAGGGTTTACGACGACGAGCCCGAGTATATCGATCCTTTGCTCGGCTTGGTCGGCATGGACACGGATTGTCTGGCGATGATCTCTGAGCTCCTCGATCTCAAGGGTCCCTGCTTCTTGACCGGTGGGGCTTGCGCAAGCGGCGGAGTCTCGATCATCGTCGGTGCGGACATGCTCCGACTGGGACGCGCAGACCTGGTCCTGGTGACCGGCGCTGCCAGCGAGATGGAGCCCGTCTTCTTGCACGGCTGGGCGCTCATGGAAGCCATCAGCTACCACTCCTTCAACGACGATCCCACGCGGGCCTCCCGTCCGTTCGACGCTCTCCGAGAGGGGTTCGTTCCGAGCCAAGGTGCCGGAGCGCTGGTACTCGAGACGCTACAGAGCGCGCAAGCGCGTGGCGCGGCGATCCACGCCGAAATCTACGGTGGGGCGTGCGGCTCCGATGCCTGTCGGCTGCCGAAGCCAAATCTGGCCGGACAGATCCGGGTAATCCGGAACGCCCTCCTGGAATCAGGTGTCGAGCCCGAGGAGGTCGACTACATCAACGCACACGGTCCCTCCACCCCGCTGGGTGACAGGGTTGAGGTCTCGGCTATAAAAGAATGCCTCGGCAAACATTCCTACCGGATACCGATCAACTCGACCAAATCGATGATCGGACATAGCCTGGCTGCAGCGGGTGTGATCGAAATAGTCGCCACCATCATGCAGATGAAGCGAGGTGTCGTACATCCCACCATCAACCAGGAGAAAGAGGATCCGGAGCTCGATCTCGATTTCGTCCCCAACTCGGCGCGCAAGCACGACGTTCGGGTGGCGCTGTCCAACTCTTTCGGATTCGGTGGCATCAACTCTGCCATCGTTGTTGGAACGCTACGCTGATGCTGAGAGACAACCCGGGTGACGAAATCCCCATCTGGCTCGGGAGCCCGGAATGAAGGTCGTTGTGACCGGACTCGGATGTGTGAGCTCGGTCGGCGGCGGGGTCGATGCGCTGTGGCAGGCAGCCGTCGAAGGCCGCTCCATGCTTCGCCCCATCAAGCGTTTCTCCACTGAAGGGTTCGTCACCAATATGGGCGGCGAAGTTCCCGATTCGTTTCCCGGCAGCCTCGGGAACTGGGTCTATGAGTTCGCCAAGGAGGCCTGCAGGCAGGCCGTTTCGTCCTCCGGAATCCGCATCGAGGATCCCCACCGCGTCGGTGTCGCCGTCGGCTCCACGCTCGGCGGCAAGACCTACGCGGACGAGTTCGTCCGAGGCCACGTTCAGCCGGGACCCCCTTTGCCTGGCCTCTCCCTCTATCATTCCATCGCGGGTTGCTTGGCGGACGAACTGCAGATCGAAGGTCCCTGCATGACGTTCAACGTGGCCTGTGCCTCGAGCGTTCACGCCATCGGTTACGGGATGGAGATGATCCGGCGGGGCCGGGCCGACGTGATGATCGTTGGCGGCGCCGACCACCTCTCACGCTGGGTCTTCGCGGGCTTTCACTGCCTCAACGCCCTTACCTCCGATTGCATCCGTCCGTTCGACGTGAGCCGGGACGGACTCCTGATCGGGGACGGCTCGGGCATTCTCATCCTTGAGCGTGAGGATCGGGCCTGTGCACGCGGAGCGGAGATCCTGGCCGAGCTCCGCGGCTGGGGATTCATGGAGGACGCCGTCCACATGACGCGCCCCGACCCGTCGGGAAGCGGAATGGCCCGCACCATCTGTCACGCTCTCCAGGACGCGCGCATGGACAGTTCGGAGCTGGGATACGTGAACGCACACGGAACCGCCACCCCGTCAAACGATGCCATGGAGGCGCGAGCCATCCGCGAAACACTGGGAGATGAAACGCCTGTTAGTTCGACGAAGCCGATCACCGGCCACTGCCTAGGAGCCTCGGCGGCGGTGGAATCGATCATTGCCATTCGTGCGCTCAAGGAGCAGACGCTGCCACCGACGCTCAACCACGAGCGCCCCGATCCGGAAGCCACATTCGACGTCGTTCCCGGGCGGGCCCGGCCGCACAAATTCCGCGCCTTCCTCAAGCTCGCTGCGGGGTTCGGTGGGCAGAACGGGGCGCTCATCTTTAGTTCTTATGACGGCTAGAATCGTCGCTACCGGTATCGTGAAGGGGGGCGAGAATGAAGAGCGATTTTGTTCGTTGAGCCGTAAGGCGATCCCCTACAGCGACCGCATCTGTCAGATCACCTACCTGGCGGCCAAAGAGTCTCTCGACGCCTACCGCGGTCCGGCCGACCCTTCGTCCATCGGCCTTTTCTGTGGAATCGACTACGGCGTGTACCCGACCGTGAAGGACTCGCTCCAACAGATGATCAGCGACGGGTACCGCTTCGCGAGCGCAAAAGAGTTCATCCTGGCGACACCCAACATCGCACATTCCTATGCCGCCATCCACCTGGGCCTGAAAGGTCCCACGACGAATGTCTCCGTCGGCAGCCTTTCCGGCCTCTGTGCCATCGGGCTCGCGTCCGACCTGATCCACTGGGGTCGGGCGGACACGCTCATCGCTGGGGGAGCGTCTTCCACGTTGGACCCGCTGCCCGCCCTTGCCGAAGCCTACGGCGCCGCCGACCTCTTCGAATGTGGAGCCTTCGTTGTCCTGGCCCGCGAAGGCTCCGATGTCGAGCTCACCGGCTACGTCCAGCGTCGCCTTTCGAACGGCGCCATGTCGGCACTGATCGCCGAAGCAACGAAGGGATGCCAAGTGGACAGCGCCATCGTGCACCCCGGGCCCGGTGACAAAATCGACGGCCTGCCAGACGTTCTCGACAGCCTGGATGTCCGGCAACTGGGAGGTGAAACGCTGGAGGCCGCCGGCCCCATCGCCGTCATCGAGGCAACCAGCCGGGTGCGCCAGGGGGCCAGCGGTGTTCTCGTCGCCTTCCGCGATCTGGGCGGGCGTGACGGCGCCGCTCTAGTCGTGCGTCAGGTCTGACCGGCCATCGACCCTGCCGTGAAATCAACGCCTCACAAGCTCATTTGGGCAAGAGGCTCGACTTGGCCAGTCTCCTCGCGTACCGCGCGGATGAGCGAGCGACAGTTGCATGGCGTCACCGTGCAGGGGATGCACTCACCGTCCTGATAAAACTTGCAAGTCTGGTCAATATTGAACAGGTTATTGGACGGTTCGTAATATTTGCGAAACGCTTCAAAGGGCTCGGAATGCCACACCTCGTCAAACGGGGTGGATCGCAAATCTTGCATCCCAATGTGAGAATAGAGATCTCTCAAACGCTTGGGCATATGGAGCAAGAAGGGGCAGGGGGCGGCCTTGCCGCTCGGATTGATGTAAATCATCGAGGTTCCGGCGTTGCAGTTTTGATAGAAGTAACCGATCCCTGTTTGCTTACTCAGGTAGCATCCAAACAGGGGCCTGGCCTGGACACGTATCCAAGGATCGTCCTCGGCGCCATTCGCCTGGAGTCGCTGTAACTGCCCGATCAGTTGCGTCCAGAACTTGGGGCAGCCAATCTCCTCGCTTCCCGCTTGGGGCGCCGCTCTACCGAGAGCTGCCTTGGGAGTTATTCGAAACTCTTCCACACCGTAATCTCGGGCAATGTTGAAGTAGTCCTGCAGACGATGGACGTTGTCTTCGGTGGCTACAACCAGGATCGAAACATCGAGATCTTTGTCCACTAACAACTTGAGTCCTTCCAGCGCTCGGTCGAAACCCCGAGGATTACCGGTCACTCGACCATAGGTTTCCCGATCCGGGCCGTACAAGCTCACCTGCAAATAGCGGATGGAATCCCGGATCGAGGATAAGGCCTCGGCGACCTCGTCTGTGATCATCGTCGCGTTGGTGGAGAAAGAGAGGATCATCTTTTCTGCAGCGTGGCAGAAAATCTTCGGCGTATCCATGCGGAAGAACGGTTCGCCGCCCAGAACACGCAGGTAAAGAATACCGGCATCGTGGAGCTTGTCGATCAGCGCGATGGCTTCCTCGGTGCTGAATTCTGTCGCTGCGCGTTGGCCGGAGGAGCTCAAGCAGAAGGAACAGCGAAAATTGCATCCATAGGTGATGTCCCAATGCGCCAGGATGGGAACCACCAAGGGTGTTTCTAGAGATTCCTTCATCAGACACCTCTTCGTAGGGGCCGCGATTCTCGCTGGATCCTAGATTTCAACCGCCCGCCTCCCGCCACGTTTTCAAAACGTATTTAGTGGTAGGCGTTTAACAGGGTAACTTCGAGGCTTCCGCAAAGCCGGCGACGCAATCCAGGCCGGCTAGACAGATTTCAATGTGCCTTGGTAAAACCTCGCCAGCTCAACAGGCGTTGCATCCCTCGCACATGTTGTCTGCCACTTTCACGATTTCGTTGAAGGCTACGGAGGCTCGCTTGAGGATATCATTTTGGACCTTCTCCAGTTGCACCAAGGTCTTGTCGTCAGCCTTATACCGATACTCGCACATGGCACGTGTCGGGTCGTCCAACATTTGAATAAGGAAGGCTTTGTCCGTTCTCAGCTTTCTTGCGTAGCGTTTCTTGCTCATGATTTCTCCTCCTAAGAAATTGGCCGCTGCCGAAGGCGAGATGACACCCTAGGCGATTGTATTCGCCCCTGGATGGTACTGCAAGGCCCGTGGTCCGCGAAAATCCGCTACGGCTTCCGAGCCTTATGACTATACCTCCAGCCTGTAGCCGGGATCGAGCCCTTGCCAACGCAGTAAGATCTGATGAATGTCGAACGGATGGGTCGCGCCAGAAGTCAACCAGTTTCTTAGGACCTGAAAAATGTGACTAATTCCCTTCGCGGCATCAATATCGGCATCGACCTTGAAGTCGGGCGGATTACCCGGACCGGCAAAAAAGGTCAGCTGTAGGTTTCCGAAACGGTCGTCTGTTTTAAATGAGCCGGCCCGATGGTAGCCGTCGGGTGGCGTATGCTGCGAGTCATCCGCCGGATCAAACAAACCGGTTGCGACGGATGACTTCACCTGATCGCGTAGAGATACGTCAACGTTGGCAAAGATGCGATCGCCTCGGATACGGAAAATACTCTTTAGGTAGTCGAACACGAAACGACCATCCGGCATTTGAGTTTCCGCCATTTTCGCAAACAGGTTGAGAAGTCCCGCTCGTGGAATGTCGCCTATTCGTTCGTACAACGATCTGCCGGACCTGTTATCAAATCCCTCAACTCTGCTGTCGTTCAAAACATCTTGCAGCCTTTTGTCGAGTTGCGGGAATTCAGGAAACTGCGCGTCACGTACTCTATCCGGATGGATGGGACAGACCATCGAGATTTCTCTCTTGCCGGAAAGGGGCATGAGAATGGCTCTGGCGACGGCCCGGTAGTGCTGCGGAAAGACTCTGATCTTGTAGCGGCGCCCTGACAGTGCATCCACCTTGAGCGTTCGTGTTGTCGAGATATCCTTTATCTGCAAAACAGTCGAGCCCGTTACGTCATCCCAAATGTTCAGGTCTGCGCGGTCCTCGAGGGGCGTATCGTACACGTCGCGAAAACGAATGGTTAATGACATGGTCACAACTCCCGCAGGCTTTCTTTGCCAGCTAAACAATTGTCGAGTATGGCCAATAAAAAATCAGTGGCCGCTTCCTGCTATTGCACTTGGTTCATCCCAGGCATTTTTCCATTGACCCTCCAAAGGAAATGAAACTTCAGGAGAATCCCTTACGCCATGAATTGCCAGCACTTGAGGTGCCAGTCGTGGCCCTCCACCGCAAGAGTCGCTAAGTAGTCGTTGCCGGGCTTTAAATCGACTAGAGACCATCGAGAAGCTTCCTTGGAATCGTTACCGGTGCGCAGCAACTTGGCGGAATGCCCGGGAGTCAACGAAACATCGAAGTCACTCAGAGAAAGCGAAAAGCCTTTGCCTTTGGCCTTGATATAAGCCTCTTTTCGAGTCCAACCGGTAAAGAATACCTCCTGCTGCAGGGCTGCGGGCTGATCACGTAGAAAGGAAGCTTCTTTGGGTGAAAAGAATCTCTCGGCAACCTGCAGGTATTCCAGTTCACGGCGAATGTATTCGAGGTCGATCCCGATCTCTCGGTTTCTCGTTATCGCAAACAGCACCAGCTCATGAGAGTGAGCCAGGTTGAATCGAAGCGCATCGTTTTCGAATCCTGCAGCGAGAAAAGGCTTGCCGTAGCGGCCGTATTCAAATTGGAGGTGCCTGGGAGGGACTCCCAGATAGCGGCTCAAAACAGACCGGAGCAAGCCTCGAGAAACGATGAAATCGTGGCGATGTTGCTCGAAACGAAAACGGGCGGCTCTTGCACGTTCGTCCTCTGAAAACGTATGTCTCATTTTCTGCAGAATCGAGGTTGTTCGACCGCGCAATGGGGCGCGCCATACATGGACCTCCTTGTCGCTCAGGCGAATAGGTTCGGGAGGGAAACCCCAAGAGAACGAATGCATTGTGAATATTCTTTGTGAGCTGCACGACGGAGTCAACCGCCGGAAACCCGGTGGGTCATCAGAGACTACGGGTCGTCGCGGTCAGCAGCTCAGGTGAGCGTTTCTTCGGCCTTTCTGGCACTCATCTCCTGTCACTCCTCCCGCAAAGTCACCGCCGGATCGACTCGTGCGGCACGTCGGGCGGGAACCACACAAGCGGTGAGCGCCGTCGCCACCAGGCCGGCGCTGACACCGACAAACTCAAGACGTCGAAGTAGTCCGGCATCACGGAAATCCAGGGTACGGAAGGTTGAGATTCGCTGGCAGGGGTGGGTTTGTCTTCCAGGTTGAAATTGTTGGTCATCGGAATCTGGCTCGGCGGACGGGCATTGCCGGCAGTGGCGGACTGTACCCCCGGTAGGGCCCGCATGCGCTCCAGTGCTTCATTCCAGAAAGCCCGGACGTCACTCCTTTCCGGGTAGTTGCTTTCCGGCAGGAATGCTCCGAAGGAGAGGGTGTTGTGGGTGTCGATTCCGGGATCGACCCGCTCCAACCTCTTGAAGTAGCAGCGCACCCGACCCGGTTCCTTTACGGTGTTGCCTTCGAAGCACGATGAACACCGCGGCTTGTGCCTCCCGATGTCAATAACAATGTTAGTGGGACGTCGACCGTGGTGCTACAGGGTACCCGGTTCGATTCGCCTGACGTCTTTAACCTGATCGAAACCCCGATCGAAGCTACAGATTCCTTCGAGCTCCTGTTCTAGAACGACAGCAGCGTGAAGTGCGTCTCTAGCTATCAGGCCGTCGTACTCATCCAATAATCCTCTTGCACGATCGAGTATTTCCGCGGTGACGGGAATGACGATGGGGAAGATTCGGCGCGACAGATCGTAAACCCGCTTTCCATCGGTCCACCGGTGGATGGCACGGTATCGATGCAGAATCTCTTGCAGCACTTCCGCATCGACGGCAGCTTCAAAATCTCCCTTGGTCGCTTTTTCAAGGAAGGCCAAGCTCGGCATCTTGTTGGGATGACTAGAACCCGCCGCGTACATCAGGATGTTGGCGGCGACGAGAATCACGGCAAGAGCTCGTCTGGGTTGGGGACGGATACTTCCTTCATGGTGGCTACATCTCCCACGGGTAAGGCGAGCGCTGCCAGAGACCGGACAGCCTCGACACGATCTCCACTAGATACAATTCCGTACTGCTTTTCACAGGCCTGACGCACCAATTCACCAAGGCTGAGCCCTTTCTGTGAAGCCAAGCGCGTCAGCTTGTCGTGAAGATCAGGGGAAAGTAGAATCGTCGTCTTTTTTGAAAGCTCCATATACACCTCAGCATATGGATATTTTAGGCTAATCGGTCGCGTATCTTCAAGAGAAGCAAAATCGACACGAGCTGGCAAGGAATTGCCGAGACATCATCGCTTTTTTTCTTTCGGAGGAAGTCGGGCAACCACCAGGTCGAGGCGCGGCTCTCCCACCAGGCTCGCTATCGTCTCCGCGGCGGCGTCTCTCAACCGCACCACCTCGGAAAGAGACGATGAGTCAGGATACAAAGGCGACCCCACCACCACTTCGAGATCACTTCGACGCGGGAGCCATGTTTTATCGCGCAGCCACCGCCGGGTACCGACCAGTGCCAGGGGAACAACAGGTCGTCCGGACTCGGCGGCGATCTTGAATGCGCCCAGCTTGAACGGCCGAAGGCCGGTGGCCTGGGTGAAAGTGCCTTCCGGGAAGAATAAAACGGATCGTCCTTGATGAAGCACCCGGCCGATCTCTTCGGCACTCGCCACGCTTTCCTTGGCATCATATCGCTCTACCGACAAGTACCCGAGCTTCCGGATCAGCGTGCCAATCACCGGCCACGATGTGGCCTCACGCTTGACGACGAAAGCGTAGCCGAGAGGAAGCACCGCAATCAGTGGCAAGGGGTCGAGATAGCTGGCATGATTCGAAACCAGGACGGAAGCGGTTCCCGACAGGCTTTGAAGGTTCTCCATCCCCTTGACCCGCAACCGGCAGCCGCTCAGAAAAATATACATCCGCGATCCAAACCGAGCCGCACCGGTGACCAGGCGCCGGGAGGGCACCACCAGAGCCAGCAACCAGAAAAGAACGAGCGACGTGATTGAGAGACCCACGGCGTAGAAGCCGTAAACCCACCGCCCGGCGCGAGCTAAAAAACGCCCCGCCCAAAGAGCAGCCTCCAGAACACCCAACTTGGCAATCTGCAGGAAACGACGAGATTCACCTTCGATCAGATCTCCTTGAAGATATCGATCGCGGCATGCAGAGCGACGGAGCTTGCCACTCGACGTCTTGGGCACCGTGCGGGGCGGCACCAGCAGGACATCATCCGCAGGGGAGCCGAGCACCTGACCCACCCGCTCCTGAATCGATCGAACGATCGCCTGCTTTTGTTCCTCTTTTTCAACCCGGCTTTCGGCAACGACGATCAACTTCTCGGTGCCTTGACGAGGATCGGTTACCCCGAAAGCCGTCACACACCCGCGCCGCACCCCTTCCACTTCGCTGGCGAGCTCTTCCACCTCGTGCGGATAAATGTTGCGTCCGGCACGGATGATGATGTCCTTGGCGCGGCCGGTGATGAAGATCTCTCCGTCGGCCAGAAAACCTCGATCCCCGGAGTCGACCCAGCCGTCGGGCGCGACGATCGCGCGAGTCTCCTGAGGACGGTTGTAGTAGCCTTTCATGGTAGAGGGTCCCCGGAACTGAACAGCCCCTTCTTGCCGTTCGGGAAGCTCGCCTCCGTCTCCATCCACGATCCGGATCTCGTGTCCGGGCAAGGCCCGCCCCGCGGAGACGAACCGAAGCGGCGATCGGTCTTGTCCCGTTGCCGGCAGGATGCGGCCTTCCTTTTCGAAAGCTCCGCGAGACACAGCTTCCACCCACGGCCCGCGGCCGAGCGGAGGCATTGCGATGGCCACCGAAGTCTCCGCCAACCCGTACATCGGCATCAGCGCTTCAGGCCGAAAGCCCTGCGAGGCGAAGCGGCCGGTGAAACGCTCGAGCGTATCCGGAGAAACCGGCTCCGCTCCGTTCGAGGCCACCCGCCAGCAGGAAAGATCCAGCCCCTCGATCGCCTCGGGACGAATCTTTCGGCAACAGAGCTCGTAAGCAAAGTTGGGTGCCCCGGCAAGGGTGGCCCGCTTCGTATGAATGGTCCACAGCCATCTCTCCGGTCGGGTGAGAAATGCAATCGGGGACAGGATGGCCATGGGAATGCCGAAATAAAGTGGCATCAACCAGCAACCGATAAGCCCCATGTCGTGGTACAGGGGCAACCAGCTCGCCCCCACGTCGGTTCCGCGTATGTCCAGCGCCTGACCGATGGCCCGAATGTTGGCCAACAGATTCTGGTGAGTGAGGGCGACGCCCTTCGGATCTCCGGTACTACCCGAAGTGTACTGGATCAAAGCCAGCGCATCCGGTCCGACATCCACTCGAGGGGCGGGGGCGGCCTGCGACATGAGCTCGTCGACCGTAGTGACGCCTCGAAGCCTGGCGACCCGCGAACGAAGTAAGTGTCCTACCGAAGCGCCACGAGCAACGGTTATGAAAAGACGAGCTTCTGCGTTACCGAGAATCGTTGTTTGGCGGCGGGCGTACTCCTCGAAACGATCCATACGCAAAGGAGGATAGAGGGGAACCGGGGTGCCGCCGGCCAACAAAACACCGGCAAAAGCGACGAAAAACTCGCGACCGGTTGGCAGCATGAGTGCCACTGTATCGCCGCTACCGATCCCCTGAGCCGCCAGACCGCCGGCGGTCGCAAGCGCATCTCGGAAGAGATCTCCGTACCGAATGACGCTCTCTCCACCTCCTTCTTCTTGAAGATAGAGGTGTGGCCGGCGCGGCTCCGCCTCGGCTCGGAAACGCAGGACTTCAACGAGCGTTTCGGCCCGTGACGGGGGAGCCAGGAGGCTTTGGGTCGGGAGCGCCGTTCCAGCGCCAGGAGGCATCTCGCGCGCCTCTCCGACGAGCAAAGCTCCAACCAGGTCGGTGGGCGATTCGGCCTCCGCCAAAACAGACTCGGGTAGCACCACCGAAAACTCCGACTCGAGACGGCTGACCAGCTCCACACGCTCGAGGCTCCCGAGGCCGAGATCTTCTTCGAGCGAAGCATCGTGACGGAGTACGGGAAGCGCCCGGTCCTTACCGAGGTCCTCGAGCAAGCCCCCGACGATCTCCAGGACCCGCTGCTCCACATCGGGGCGCTCGAGCTGCTTTTGGGTAGGCACCCGTCCAACGCTCATGATTCGCTTTTTACACCGTTCAATAGGTCGAGTCCAAGTGAACTTCAGTCGCGACTAAGTTCGGCGATCAATGCCTGGGTGAGCTTTGAAGTGCCATCTTCGAACCCAAATATATTTGCTGCAAAAGGACAGACGCCTGAAGTGATGATCTTCCCATCTTGGACGATGCCGTGCCCACTGTGAATAGCGTCTTTGAGAACTGATTGCTCCGCCGCCCACTCCTCAGGAAAAGCATATTTCTTGCCCGATAACAATCCTGCTCTAGCCAGGGTGATGACGGAATCAACTTGAGCGGCCAATGGCTTCCCTTCAGCCACAGCTTCCTTGACTACCGCAGCAACTTCGGGAAGGAGTGGCACATCGAAACCGACGGCCATACAGGGCATGATGAAACCCGCGTAGTCAGCTACTCTGACGTCTTCCAGCTTCAAATCGGGCTTGAGGGTCGTCTTACCTGTCACCAAAGGTTGACCTGAGGTTGATGCCACTTCCACCTCAAAGCCAGCTTGCTCGAGCATATCTGTCATCACGCCGACTTCCTTGGTGAGCATGAGCTCCAGATCAGCCGATTCCTCCTCAACATGCTTTACGATCATCAGAACTTTGGGGCCATCGGCCACTACCGGTACGACTGAGATGAGCAGAGCTCCCAGCACTGCCAGGATTAGATAAGTACGCATGTTTCCTCCCTATGTTTCAGAGACAGGTTCGCGCAGCATTGCGAAAGCTAGCGTAGCAGCGGAGCGGAGTCAACAGTCTGCCGGCGTCGCAGCGCGAACCGGGTAGAGAGAATTTGTGCGAGCAGTCCGGGTGACTGCCCGCCTCGGATCACTCGGCCGGAGGATCAATCCAAGTACGCAACGGCGTAGCGGGAACCGGCCTTGACTTTTGTTTTAACTTTCATTGCCCTTCTCCTTTATCCTTAGCATTAGATATGTCGTTCGTCGTTGCTTTGTTTCCCGATGCTCTTGAGTTTAAAGTCGGTGTTCGTTCACAAAAGGTCACAAAAAAAAGCAATCTTTTTGAGACTGGACAGCGGGTCTCCGGGAACACGAGTAACCTCCCCACCGACAACAACTTGGCCGCTGATACCTGCTCTCGATGGGCTGTCCTTGTAAACGTCTCGAATGGGACGTATAAAGTTCTCCAGAGAATGTGGGCGTATCGAAGAGCCAGAAACGCGGCGGAGAAAGCCGATGAGCGATGAGATCGGCATCGTCCGCCGTGAGACCGAGCTCCTCCTCTATCAGACCGAGGACGGGTTGACCCGGGTGGAGAGGTGCGTTTCGACGGGAAGGCCTGGTTGTCGCTGACATCATGATAGCTGAAGGAGTCGGCATGGGCACCAAGAGCACGGCGCACAAGTGGCAGTTCCGGGCACGGTTTCGCCGGCGCGCCTTTGGTTGGAAGTCTCAGCCCGCCATCAAGCGGGTCAAGGAAGCCGTGTCCGAGATCAAGAAGGTGGCCCGCAAGGACAAAGTGCTCGCGGCGGAAGGGGTCGTGTTGTTCCTGGAAAAAGTCTCGCCTGCGCTGGAGCCTGTGGACAGCTCCTCTGGTGCCATCGGTACCGCGGTCAACAAAGCGATTGCGGATCTCGTTCAAATCATCGCGTCTGTCCCGGCCGACTCGAAGACTCGGTCATCGTGGCTAGAACGGTTGTTCGAGGCGCATGCGGAGGACCAGATCCCCTACATTGAGCAACTCGCCGACTACTGGGGCGAGCTGTGCGCTTCGCCGGAGCTGGCGTCACAGTGGGCGGACCAACTGATCGGCATCACGCGCATGGCGCTCAGCCCTGACAAGAACCGGCGAGGCCACTTTCACGGTACAACGGCGTGCCTGAGCGCGCTCTATACCGCCGGCCGCTATGACGAGCTCGTCGAGGTGCTCAAGACAGAGCGCTTCTGGCCATATCAACGATGGGCTGTAAAGGCCATGGCCGCGCAGGGGAAGAAGACCGAGGCCATTCGCTACGCAGAAAGCTGCCGGGATGCATGGTCAAGCGACTACGACATCGACGGCCTTTGCGAGGGGATCCTGCTGTCATCCGGCCTCGTCGACGAGGCGTATCAACAGTATGGACTCACGGCGAATCGCGCGAGCACCTACCGCGCATGGTTCCGCGCCGTGGCGAAGAAGTATCCCCACAAAAAGCCGGTTGAGATTCTCGCCGACCTCGTCGAGCTGACGCCCGGCGAGGAAGGCAAGTGGTTCGCGGCCGCCAAGGACGCGAAGCTCTTCGATGAGGCAATCGCGCTCGCGAACCGAACGCCATGCTCGCCGCAGACGCTCACCCGGGCAGCGCGCGACTTCGCCGAGAAGAACCCCTCGTTCGCGATCGAGGCCGGCATGGCGGCGCTCCGCTGGCTGGTCGAGGGATACGGCTACGAGATAACCGACCTCGATGTGATGAACGCCTACTCGTTCACCATGAAGGCGGCCGAGAACGCCGGTCGAGCGGATGAAACCCACAAGTGGATTCACGATCTCGTTACAAAGGAGACCTTCGGCGAACGTTTCGTGACCCAGGTTCTTGGGCGGCAGCTGGGGCTTTCATGAGGCGACGAAAAAAACACGCGACCGCATCGAAGCCAGACTCCTCTGTCACCGACGGGGCACTGGACGCAATGGGCGCCGAAGAGCTGCGCGAAATCGTTCGCGACATTATTCCCTGGCTAGATGAGAAGACCCATGCTCGACTGGTCAACGCGCTCATCGACCGCGCGGCCCGTAACGAGTCCGGATGGACTCCTGTAGGGCCATTCGACGAGGGCGCCTCGGAAATTGTGGCCTTTGCCGAGGCCGCCAAGAGAGTTGGTTATGCCGACCCTTCCGATGTCGACGACTACTTGCGGCAGGGCTCGAACGCGTTTCTGCGCAAGGACTATGGGGCTGCCATCCAGATCTTCAGAGCGCTTCTCCTCCCCATCAGCGAAGTCGAGATCGATCTTGGCCAGCACGAGATGGTCGACGAGGTCCTGGGTGTCGATGTGGCCACTTGCGCGACACAGTATGTCGTCGCGATGTACATGACCGCCGTTCCTGCGCATCGCGCCGAGGCGGTACGATCGGCGATCGCTGTCGTCTCTGGCGTCGGCCACTTCTGGGAGCCTCTCCGCGAGATGGAGTGCGTTGCCGTGGAGCCGCTTCCCGGGCTCGACGACTTCCTGCCGCGATGGCGGGTCCTCATAGAAAGGAGCGCCAACGGGGAGCGCCGCAGCGACTGGGACACCGAAGAAGATAGATGGCTGCGGGAAGTCGTTCAGCGCATGGAGGGCTCCGATGGGCTCGCCAAGCTCGCGCGCTCGACCAAGCGGGCAGACGACCTCCGTGCCTGGTGCCGTACGCTGGTCGAGGCGAAGGACTGGAAGGCTGCCCTCTTGGCG
>SDBT01004417.1_pt1 | contig 23888 bp, 18 predicted proteins | sample 2277101 | NCBI WGS metagenome assembly SDBT01 (sample SAMN10404973, study PRJNA504765) | marine sediment metagenome | isolation source: marine sediment core GS10_PC15, 103 cmbsf | place: Arctic Ocean: Southern Knipovich Ridge | collected 2010 | reverse complement strand
TTAATCTACCCTCCTGTGCACCACGACCCATGCCTACCATAATCGAAGTGGGTGTTGCCAGCCCAAGTGCGCATGGACATGCGATAATCAATACTGAAACCAGATTGATGATGCCATGCAGGAATCGTGGCTCAGGACCAAAGTTAAACCAAAGCAAGAACGTTATGAGCGCAATAATAATAACGATAGGCACAAAATATCCTGAAATAACATCAACCATTTTCTGTACTGGTGCTTTTGAAGCCTGTGCTCGTTTAACCATTTGGATAATTTTGGCAAGCATCGTATCTTTGCCAACTTTTTGCGCTTTGAAATCAAATGCACCAGTAATGCTTATGGTGCCACCTATAACCATGTCATCCGCTTGTTTGAACACCGGTACGCTCTCGCCAGTCACCATACTTTCATTGATGGTTGATGAGCCGCTGATAATAATACCATCAACTGGAACTTGGCTTCCCGGCTTGATGCGTATAACATCATCAACCTCAACCTGTTCTACTGGCATTTGCACCCATTGGACTTCTTTTTTATCTTTTGTTGTTCTTTGCACTAATGCCGTTGCTGGCCGCAATTTCATAAGTTTTTTTATTGCCCGCGATGCCCCTTGCTTGGCTCGTGTTTCCAACAAATTACCGAGCAATATAAACGTAATAATAGTCGCTGCAGCATCAAAATAAAGATGCGTAGGCAAGCCAGCTGCGAGTAACCTTGATTCAAAAAAAATAACAAAAACCGAATAGATATATGCAACTGAAGTGCCGAGTGCAATGAGCGTGTTCATGGTAGCAGTACGATATTGTAGATTGGTCCAGGTACTTGTATAAAATCGCCAACCTACCCAAAATTGCACGGGTGTGGCCAGCAGCCAGGCAAACCATTTATTATGCAAAAAAGCGGGCATGCCAGGCACTATAGCACCAAACAATAAAATGCTTGATAACACTATACTTACGAGAAACTTTATTTTAAGCAAACTCAGTTCAATTGTATATTCAAGCTTCTCAATCTCCGCCTCTCGATCTCGTTCTGATAACGCTTTATAACCAATGTTGGCAATTGCTTCCATTAATTGCTGCTGATTAATCTGCTGCGCATCATACTCAATCAATGCCTGTTCGTTAGCAAAATTAACCGAAACACCTTTTACACCAGGCAAATTGCCCACATGCTTTTCAATGATAACAGAGCAACTTGCACAATGCATACCAACAATAGAAAAGGTAATTTCCTTTGTATCCATCATCTACTTCCTATTTTCCAATATTGTTTACCAAAAAAGAACCATGCAACCAGAACTATCAATATGAGAACGAAAACATTAATCAAAAGGCGGATAATTGCCATAGCTACTCCCTGTGTATTTGCTAGTATCTTGTACTTGTTCTATATCAGGATGCACATAAAAACAAATAAAATATTTGGCCTCATTGCCCAAGACTAAAAAATAATCCAAAAACTTTCATATCCTCGGATATGGTATAACCTACCAATAATAGGCACTTTTGGCATTATTTCTCAAGCTTTTGAATTCTATTTGAAAATTTATTAAAAATATGTTATTATATTATTGTAAAAATAAAAATTAAATCAGGGGTAACAAATACTCCGTAATTAACGTATTTTTTGATACACTTTGCATACGAAGGCCATATTAAGGGGATTTGGTGAACAAAAAGAAAAAGTATCGATACAACATTTTCCTACAAATACTCATAAGTATTTGCATACTGCCAAATGTCACCTTTGGCCAGACAAGCCCAGCTTACGGCCAAAAAGATACGTGGATTACTATTTTTGTTCACGGGATTATGAGTATTAAACCTCACCTATCTATTAACAATTTTCTCCATTTCATGGCCGATGACATTGAAAATACGGTGTATTCAAAAACAGTTGAATTAATGCGTAATGATCCCTTCTTTTATAAAAATCAAGCTATGCAAGGCTCTGGATTTATACCCATAGATTCTAATGGCGTCCAAAAGGGAAATTCATCTAGCGGGATGGCCGTACTTTTTGACAAAATGCAGCTCTATAGTGGCGCTCCTATTACCCATAATTATTATTATACGTATGGTTGGTCTGGTTTGCTCAGCCCAACGGTTCGGTATTACGACGCCAAAAAACTGTTTGAAGATCTGGTCGATCTTGTAGCTACGTTTAAAAAGCAAAATATCGAACCCAAAATTCGACTCATTGGTTATAGTCATGGTGGCAATGTTTGTCTTAATCTTGGGGCAATACACCAATACGAATACCCAGAATCAGATCTTATCGTCGATGAATTGATACTCCTTGGCATGCCGGTACAAAACGACACTGATTACCTCGTTACTGATCCAATATTTAAGCAAATTTACCATATTTATTACTACAGCGACCGCATTCAACGACTCGATTTTTTCTCCTTTGATCGCTTCTTTTCCCGCAGAACATTTAGAAATCGTAGAAGATTTAAACTTCCTACAAATCTAAGGCAAATACAACTTAAGGTCATGAGAAATACAAAAAATGATCACTGGAGTGAAAAAAAACAAAAGGCTGCAAAAAATTTTAAAAAACGTGGCATCATTACCGGCAGCTCTAATTTACTACGTGATGCCTCCCCAGGTCATTGCGAGCTTTGGTTTTTTGGCTGGACACCACTGCATTACCGCAAAGAATATCCGCTCTATCCACTGCCAACTATCTCTTTGACGCCATACATAAGCTATCATATTCCAAAAATCAACCATAAATTATCAAAGCGACACCCGATCATCTTTGATATACGTCCGGATCAAGAATGTATTTTAGTCAAAGATTATAAAGGCAATAAACTTCGTGGGATTGCTCCATTTCTAACGCACAGTGAATTTGATGAATTAGCACAACTTGTCCTTCAGTTCCAACCAGAAGGTTATACGCAAAAAAAATATGCTGAGCATATCAAAGACGCATACAATGCTGCGGTAGTATTGCATGAGGAGCAAAGTCAATCGAAAAAAACACGTAGGACTAAAAAGAAAAGACATAGAAAAAGGCGATCAAAGAAGTAAAGCGCTCAACGAATACGTTCCCAAAGTGATAAGAAATCAGCCATTATCAATTGCTGCGCTCGAAGTTTCAGCGTATCTTCAGGAATCTTTGTCATATCATAATGTGCTTGCTGCAGGTTATTGCGCAAGGTACGTCGTGGTTGCTTAAAACACGTTTTGATAAATTGCCAAAAATTATCCTCATCCGGAATTGGCACTACATCAGCCCGCGGTTTGAAATATAATAGGCGCGAAAAGACTTTTGGCGGCGGATAAAACGCAGAGGGTGGGATTTTATCAAGTAATTTCCAGGCAAAAAAATGCTGAAAAAAGAGCGAGGTAAATCCGTAGCCGCGCCCTTTGGTTTTGACAATTTTTTGGGCTACTTCTTCCTGCACCATGATAACGCCTTCTTTGAGTAAATCACGATGCTTCTGCAAAAGATGTAATATCGGAAAGGTGATCTGGTATGGCAAATTTGCAAGTAGAGTCCATGGCTTGTGTTGCTCAAGCCGCGTAAAATCAATATCCAAAAAATTTTCTTCAAATATCGTCAAGCGAGGATCAGGTAATTTATTTTTAACATACTGGGCCCACTGTGGATCAATTTCAAATACCCAAAGCCGCGCGATATTGGTGGTTAAAATTACTTGGGTCAAAAAACCATCGCCACAACCAATTTCAAAAACACTTGAAGTTCCATCTAAGCTGACTGCATCAATCACATGCTGCACAATCAATGCATCACGCAAAAAATGCTGTCCGTATTTCTTTTTAAGTCGAATGCCCTTTTGCCGTACCACAGTAGCCTATTCCATAAGTGCATCTTTAAAAAATTCAAAATCTTCAAGTACTTTACCCGCACCATTGACCACGCAAAACAACGGATCTTTAGCCACCCGCACTGGCAATCCTGTCTCTTTTGAAATAAGTTGATAAAGTCCTCTCAGTAATGAACCGCCACCAGCCATGACAATGCCTTTGTATACCAAGTCAGAAGAAAGTTCCGGTGGTTTGTTGCCCAATGCAACTCGAACTGCATCAATGATACTTGAAATTGTTTCTAACAAGGCCTCATTTACTTCTGGGCTTGTAAGTATGACCGTCTTTGGCACACCGCTCACTTGATCCCGACCTTTAACCCGCATGCTTTTCTTGCGGATCTCGTCGGTCAATAATGCAGAGCCAATTTCAATTTTGACCTTTTCTGCAGTACGCTCACCAATAAATAAGTTATATTTTCTTTTGACGTACTGTGCAATAGCACGATCCATCTCATCGCCACCAACGCGCACTGAACGGCAAAATACACCTGAAATTAATGAAATAACGGCCACTTCAGTGGTCCCGCCACCAATATCAACAATCATATTACCTGATGGCTCCTGCACAGAAAGTCCTGCACCAATAGCAGCAGCCATCGGCTCGGTGATGGTATGTACCTCACGAGCGCCCGCTTGTTTGGCTGAATCTTCAACGGCCCGGCGTTCAACTTGCGTAATACCAGATGGTACGCCGATAATCATACGTGGATGGGTCAATGTTCTGCGATTGTTATTAACAATCCGAATAAAATGACGAATCATTGCCTCGGTCAATTCAAAATCAGCAATCACACCATCACGCAACGGACGGCAAGCAATAATTTTATCTGGCGTTTTGCCAAGCATTTCCTTTGCCTTCATGCCAACTGCTAAAATCTGATGGGTATGCGCTTTTACTGCCACAACAGAAGGCTCATTCAATACAATGCCTTTGTTGCGTACATAGACAACCGTATTGGCGGTACCCAAATCCATGGCCATGTCATTTGAAAATAAACTGAATAATTTTTGTACTGGTAAAAACCTCATATACTTTTTCCTCACATATTATGTGCCAAAATAATTTTTATTCATAATTTGGTTCGTACTTTTGTAACTATAATTTATTTACTGCGTTCATGGTAAGTGATTTTCCGAATATTAAGCAAGGGAAATTGTATCGAACCATAGGAACGCACAAATAAAACAATCTAGCTTCAATTATATTATGTAAGTAGGAGATTACAACTAATTAAAAATTAGAACGCAAACTCAACACCAATAGATACACGATGTGTTCTAGGAACATTGTTTGTTATGAATAGTAGTGAAGGCACATCCCACCTGAAAGATACAATTGGATCAAGCTGACGCTTTACTTTCATTTTGCCAAAATCATAAAAAACATTAAGCGTAAAATAATCAGTAGACCATTTTGAAAGCTCCTGCACTTTAGCTAGTTGGGCAGGCACCGTTTTATCAAGTCGCTCATCTGTCCAGGAATCTTCCTGATGAGAAGTAAGCGTATATTGGACGGATAACCCAAGGCCTTTGCGTAGGTTTTCAAGTACCAGATAAGGAGAAAAAATAAATGTTACGCCAGGATTAACGCGCGCAGGGCCAACAATGGTACCAAAAATGCGCGGCTCTTGCAATGCAGGCATGCGACGCACTGTGGTACGGGCAAAGCGTTTGTTTAAGCGCAACAATAGCCCAACTTTTAAATCCTCACGCAATTCAAACAAACCATCTAAGCCAACATAGGTACCCCAATGACCATCGCCACCAAATGGCACTGAAGCTGGGTCGCCAATATCAGTCGTTACTCCTGAAGGTATCAATAGCCCCAATCGCAAACCAGCATCAATACGCCGAAATTTAAGCTCATATTCCCACATCTTACCAAAGCGCGCATAAAAATCGATGTCACCAAAGCCTAATTGGCCCACGTGATCACCGAGTATGCCAAGATCACTGAACATCCGACGTCGACGATCATCAAGCTCGCGTAAATCTCCAGGACCTAAAAACAAATTTGTTGAGTTTTCCCCACCTGCTTTAAACCTAAATTCTTGCCGAGCGTTTGTTCGCATAAATAACCATGAAAAACCAACCGAAAGCCAATCAATTATTGGTTGATGAAAATAAAATGAAAAAGCTTGCGCTTGTAACTTACCCTCCATGTTCCAGGGAATCTGCCCACCAAGCCATTCTGACCGCAAAGGATTAGGCCGCGAGGTTTTAATAAACGATTGAGCCAACGTTGCCTGATCGAATTTACCGTGTAGTTCAGGAATACCTATTTCATTTTCATTTTCATCAATAGCCGTACTTGCCGTCGCCATAAAAAAATCAATTGCAAACGATGATTGCTTGCCATCAACTGAAAGGCGTGGGCGTTGCAGTAACGGGATAAATCGGTTGTCAAAAACCATTGCAAAACTTGCATTGGCAGCAACAAGCAGCCCGAAAACGATGAAAAAAAGAATGTTTGTATTTCGCATTATGTTGTACCTTGCGCTACGTGCTATCATTAATCACAGATTTTTCACTTATTTCTTGCAACTTCACTTGTTTATCTTTAATCTGAACGCGTTTATTTAACCCTTGACCACACACCAAAACTTAGAAGAAGTCAAAGGAATTTGCCACATACCACTCTGCTCGATTGATAAATCCCCCACATGGAGGAGAGAGAGGGATTCGAACCCTCGATTCCATTATACATGGAATAACCGCTTTCGAGGCGGTCGCTTTCGACCACTCAGCCATCTCTCCAGATATTATTGCTGACTAAAAAACGGCTACTTTACATATATAATAGCGGATTTATGCATTTTGAAAAGGTCAGGTCAAGAAGTTTTTGCTGAATTTCGCTCGACTTCCTTGATAATTATGGTAAAATTTTCGCGCACGCTTTTTAGATAATTAGTCAATAAAAGGGGAATATATGCAAAATCTTCAGGCAATCATTCTTGCGGCTGGTAAATCAAAACGCCTTAATGCCAATAAAACCAAACTATTGGAAAAAATTTGCGGCCAAGAGATGATTCTTTATCCAACTAAGTTATTGCAAGAGATGAGCATTCCAACGACCGTAGTCATTGGTTTTCAAAAAGAATCAATCAAAAAAATAATAACGAAGTGTCATAAAGAGCCTATTCACTTTGTTGTTCAAGAAGAACAGCGTGGCTCCGGGCATGCAATTTTGTGCGCCCGCGATAGTTGGCAAGAAGAACATATACTTATTATGCATGGTGACTTGCCACTGGTCACCAAAGAAATCATTGAAAAACTGTATCAAAAACATTTGCAAACCAATGCTGAGATCAGTTTTGTCACTGCATGTAACATAGATCCAACAAGCGGAGCTTATAACAGAGTAATTAAGAAAGATAATAGCATCAACATCGTTGCTGCATCAAAATTTACTGGCGATACGACTGAGCATTGCTGCATCAATGCAGGTATTTACATTGTAACTAAGAAATTTTTGCACAATAATATCAATGAAATTGAACCTAACGAAATAAGCAAAGAGTTTTATGTTGCAGATCTGGTTAACATAGCCAACAACAAAGGATCGACTATCTCAATGCTCTCTGCTCAATTTGATCGTATTCGCGGCATTAATACATTCGAGGAATTATGGGCTGCAGAGCAAGTTAAACGAGCTGAGCTTATTAAATATTGGATGGAACGTGGTGTACGTTTTTCGGTAGCGCAAAATGTTCATATTGATCTTGATGTAACCATTGAATCAGGAACCTCTATCAGCTGCGGGGTGCATTTGCTCAATGGCACAAAAATTGGTAAAAACTGCAAAATTCAAGAATTTTCCTCGCTCAGTAATGCAACAATTGAAGATGGAGCCAAAATACTGGCACACTCAATTATCAAAGATAGTCATATAGGGCAACGAGCACAGGTTGGCCCGTTTGCTCATATCCGAGAACATACACACATTCGGGAACATGCAATTATTGGTAATTTTGTTGAAATAAAAAACAGTACGATTGGCGAACAAACAAAAGCAAAACATTTGACTTATCTTGGTGATGCAAATATTGGCTCGCACGTCAACATCGGCGCAGGCACCATTACATGCAATCATGATGGAACAACAAAACAAAAAACTGTTATCAAAGATAATGCATACATCGGTAGCAACAATAGTCTGGTCGCACCAGTAACCATTGAGCAAAATGCATTTACCGCAGCGGGCTCAACAATTACGCATGATGTACCTGCTGATGCATTAGCCATTGCTCGTTGCCGTCAAACAAACAAAGAAGGCTATGCAAAAAAATTACGTAAGACAGACGAACATGGGCAAGAGAAAAAAGAACAAGCGGCCGATGCGCTTTCTTTTATTGGCGCTGTCAAAACAAGCAATGATACTATAAATACTTAATGATACGCTTTATTCATACGGCAGACATTCACTTTGGCATGGAAAATTATGGCAAAATTGATGCCAAGACGGGCATTCATTCTCGCCTTCTGGATTTTAAAAAAGCACTTGATTTTTGTATTGACACAGCTATTGAAAAAAAAGTCGATTTTTTTCTCTTTAGTGGCGATGCATATAAAACAGCACATCCGAGCCCAACGCAGCAGAAGTTACTCGTACGATGCTTTTTGCGGTTGTATAAAGCAAACATTCCTGTCGTAATTGTTATTGGCAATCATGATAATCCGCTCAGTTTTGGCAAAGCCAATGCGCTTGAAATATTTGGTGAACTACCGCTTGATGGTTTTTATGTGATTGCACAACCAAAAACACTAAGACTTGAGACACAACATGGTGAGGTCCAAATTGTTGGTATCCCGTGGCCAACGCGTAACACTATCGCGCTATCAAATAAACATCTGCATAAATCTGCCGTGCAAATCACTGAATATATTTCCCGGGCTGTTGCGCAGATTATTCAAAACCTGGCACAAAAACTTGACCCAAAGTTACCATCAATTCTTGCAGGGCATCTGACTGTCAGCACGGGTATTTTTTCCGGATCTGAAAAACGCGCAATTTACGGCAATGATCCTATTTTATTACCCTCACAACTTGCTATTGCACCATTTGATTACGTAGCACTTGGCCACCTGCATCGATACCAAAACCTCAATCCAAATGGGCATCCGCCGATCGTTTATTCTGGTTCGATTGAACGAATTGATTTTGGCGAACGCAAAGAAGAAAAAGGATTTTGTTTGGTCACCATAGAAAAAAAAGGCAAACCAACGTATGAATTTATCAAAACGCCCACCCGTCCATTCGTACAAATTGAAGTCAAGCTTATGCCAGGCAAACCACAAACAGAACAAATTATCAATGCAATCAAAAAACACGCCCTTGAAGATGCGATAGTCAAAATTCTTTATCATATTCCTGAAGGCAAAAAAGATGTCGTAGACATAAAAGCGGTAGAACGAGCATGCTGGCAAGCACTGTACCTCGTTGGCATTATCCCTATCCGCAAGCCTGAGATTCGCAAACGCCGAAGCAACCAGATGAATGTCTCCATGGATTTGCCAACATTGCTTGGTGTTTATTTTGATAGCAAGCCTGAGTTAAAAGATAAGAAGGATGATTTGATTAAAAAAACATTATTGCTGCTTGAGGAAGAGAGTAGTAAACAAGTGGAATAATCAGGATCATTCATATTTGTTCGTATCCTTCGAGTTGAAGGGTACAAGAATCAAGTTGAAGGGGACAAGTTGAAAAGATCAAAGAATAAAAAAATAAACATCACAAATAGAGTATTGAAGACGCATCAAATAACGTAGTTTTATATTCGTTTAACAACTCAACATATTTCGGGCGACGCAGTATATCAACAATTTCATGCCGCATATCATCTAATGAGCGCGCACGCTCCTCTTTTTTATCCTTTAAATAATAAAGTTCAAAACCAACCGCAGTTTTGACAGGAACAGAAATGTCTCCTGATTTCATAGTAAAAAGAAAGTCTTTACCTTGAGCAATATCGCTCTTATTAACCCAAAAAGATTCACTCCAAGCAATGCCGCTCAAACCTTTGCCATGCATAGCAAATTGCTTAAGTTCCGCTTCTTGTTCCTCATGTGTTTTGGTATCCGAAAATGGAATTACGACGTATTGCAAGTAATATGAAGCTTCTTGTATCTGCGGATGTTCATGATAGTACTGTTCGATATCTTTGCGCGAAACAATTAAATTCGAACGAATTTTAAAATCAAGCATAGAGTTAACTGCCTGCATGATCTTTAACTGCTCACGGCCTTCTTGATATGTATAACCAGCATGTGCAAAGAGCATATCAAGATCACCTGGCTTCATATTATTTTCACGCTGAATCGCTACTAAATATCTATCCACCATATCATCGTCAGGTAAAATTTTATGTTTTTTTGCATCAAGAAAAACCAGACCTTCAAAAACAATATCATCCAATGAACGCATATTACCGGTCAAACTTACGCGTTGTGCATCAGATTGCGTAATAACTTCTGTATCTTCTTGGCCAAAAATTACCGCATTTATTGTATCAATAAGAAATAAATCTGGTTCCTGCTTTTGGACCCCTTGCTTACTACTCGTATTGACTTGCTGTTTTTGCCTATCAGACTTGCGCCCAGAGCGTTGAGCTTTTTGCCCTATTTTTTGGTTGCGACTGTCTGATTGCATCTTTGCATCGTGCACAGATTCTTCACGTGCAAAAACTAACGTACTACTAAGTAACAATAAGAAAAATAAACAAAACATTTTTTGCATAGATACTTTATTCATTAGAAACCCCCTCACGGTTAAAAAGGAGAATTAGCCCGCAAGCGAGCAATTCTCCTTTTGATTCTTATGTTATGCAAGGCATATATATTTACTTATGCCTGCGCGATAGCCTTTGGCGTTTGCTTGGCTACCTGGCCATGAGCACCACTTTCTTGATTCTTTTTGGCATCATTGCTTGCAGTATTCATAGGACCTGCTAACGCATCATTTTGTTCGTCTTGTTGTGCATTTTCTTCTTCAGCTTTAAAAAAATCTTCATCAATAACAACCTTATACTCATCCTTCAAGCGCTCGATTTCATTTTTAATCAGATCAGAATGTTTTTCTTTTTCTAATGTTTGCTTCAGTCCTGCTTGTACTTCCGCATTAAATGGTATATACCTTGACTCTTCTTTTTTGGATGCACTGACTACCCAAAATGCTTTATCATCGATTTTGAATAGCTCAACTGTTGGAACACTTTTAAGAGCAACAATTTTGTCTCGCAATGCGGGATCAATGCCAATACTTTGCTCATTAACCAAATTGAACGCCTTTACTTTATCAGCCATGCCTGCTTCTTTTGCTGCTTTTTGCATGTCTCCTCTGTGTGCTTGTACTTTTTGCATAAATTCTTTGGCTGCGGCTTCTTGCCCAAACATCAAGGCATCTGTTTTAATGCCACCTTTGGAAAGCATAAGCTCAGGTATAGTGTCTTTGTTCTCTTCATAGAAATCTTTGACCTCGCTATCACTTACGGCAACTTTAATGCCTTGGCCAAAGAACTTAGCATTGAGCATATGTCGAATAGATTTGCTCATCCGTTCCAACTCTTGCTGATATTCTTTCGATTGATCAATCTTAGAATCAATCACATATTTATCCACAATTGCCTGATGGGTCAGCCCGTCTATGAGGTTACGATCCAATTGCTTTTCATCCATAAATGCAAGCATCGCTTTTAACCGAGGATTGGATTCAAACAGTTCCTGCTTTTCTTGTTGAAAACTTTCCACCGTAATAATAGGCTTGCCGCCCATAGTCACTAAAACATCCGTTGTATTGTGGGTTCCTGACGATCCAGATTGTGGTTCTACTTTTTCAGCTACCGGCTTACCCATACCTAATTTTTCTTTTACCCAATCCCAGACAGCGCAACTGGGCAACAAACAGAGCGATAAAATAACAACTAGACTTACATTTTTTGTATGAAGAAGATGCTTCATTTTCATTCGAATATTCCTTTTATACAATGATATCGATTAAACCTATACTTAACACCTTACAAATTTTTTACACATTGATGGTACCACAGAATTGATAATTTACCAACCATAGTATGAGAGTCAAGAAATATCGTCAAGCAAAGAATAATTGCCATCCATCTAGACAAAGCAGAAAATAATACTTGATTTATTTTCCCATGATATTAAAATGATATCTATTGATTAATTTGTTATTGAAAGATTGAATGGCATGTTAGAAAACTCTCGAGACAATATTTTTGTAATTCACAAACAGAAGGATAATGCTATGAAAAAGAAGATGATCTTTTCCATGATTCTCTGCATGAGCATGGGGTATGTTGCTTTAAGCAATGCTATGAATGATGAAAAGGACAAGCAACTAACAACGTATAGTCCGAAACAATCGTGGGTAGATTGGACAGCAGAAACAATAGCAGAACCTACCCTTAACGCTCTTACAATTGGTTTAAGTAAAGCAAAAAAAGGAGCTGAGGCTACCTCTTATGCAGCCGCTACAATATATAATGCCACCCCTGATGCAGCCAATGCACTATATGAAACTACCTCTGATATGGCAGCTAAACCATACAATGCTGCAGCTGATTATGTTAATCCTACAAAACATTCTCAAACAAGATCATTGCTTGGAGAATTGGTTAGAAAAGTGCAGTGGAATATCGGCAGTGAAACAATAGTGAGAACTTATGCGGGAGTACCGAGCGAAGAGGTTCTGCTTATCGAAAATGATAGCAAACTAGCCGAATTAATTCAAAATGCAAGTCTAGAAATAACAGGTATTTACCATGGATACAACGCAGCTGCACGCTATGGCACATTAAAAGATCATTCTGAATTATCTCCACAAAAACAAAGAAGAAATGAAGCATGTATAATAATGGCAAAACAAACAAATCAAAAACTGCAAGAACTTAATACATTATTAAACGCTGAAGAAAATACTATGAGCAAAGATGCTTATCAAGACCTTATAAAGCAAACTATAATAGCAACACGCACAGCTAAGATCCTTAAGCATGTTCATTATGACAACCTAGTTGGAACTGTCCAACCTGATGAGAAAGAACAACCTATTTCTGGCAATCAATTCTTAAAAAACTTAGTAGAACAAAGTCAAATAGTTGAAGAAAAAATAAAAGCAAAGCAAGACTAATTTTAACAATAAAGATTTAAATTCTCCCATACAAATTAGTAGTAAATCAACAGAGTTAGAGGATGAGATTCATTCTCTAACTTCCTGCTTTGAACCCCTTTTCTTTTGCCACCCATTTTTTTCTCCCAATTTATCCTCAATTTATCAACAAATATACCCGCTTGAAAAAAGAATTTATGTTACCTCTTTGAATTTTGAAAAAAAAATAGTATATATTGAAGAGTATCGTTTTGAAATATTATTAACCTTCAATAACCATAAGGAGAGTTATGAAGAACTCATTACGTTTTTTCAGCATTGTTGTAACAGTACTGCTCGTTAGTCCAAGCACCATGTTTGGTGTAAGAGGCGAAAAGAAACAACCACTGCCACCTGCACCACGAACCAAAGAAGTGCAAGACCAACCATCGGCATCAACAACTCCGCCGCAAGACACCCAAGCGTTTCTTGAGGTAATATCAGCCTCTCCTACAACAATAGCAACAGATGTACCACAAGCTCCGATCACTACTGTTTCTGAACAACAACAGGCACCAGCCCCTACTCAACCATCTCCACCAATAGAAGCACCACCGGCTTCGGTCGCACAAACTGCTCAAACAACAACAAAAGACAAAGGTTATCAACCAGGAACTTTGCGCTGGGCCATATCCTTTGTAGCAAAAACTGTTCCTGTAGGTGAAGTAAATAGATTGTTACAAGAAGGTGGCGACAAGCCTCAGGGTGAGTATTTCCAAGGTCAACTTGATGAGGCAATTAAACAAACAATAGGGGACGCAAATTGGACAGCCATTCGAGATCAATGGAAAGATACTTTAGATCTGAAAAGATCTCTAGAAATCTTAGGTGAACCAAATATGAAATGGTTCCTAGCCTTGCATCAGCAACTTGAAAAAAATCCGCAAGCTTTTAAATCGGAGATTGCCCTTAAAGCTCTACATATATCAGCAAGAGCTTTTAAGTATAAAATAAACATTCCTGAACTAAATAAAGAAGGTGAGGGGATTCTCAAAAAGAGCAAGGAAGAAACTGAGGCAAAAGCAAAAGAGTCTTCAAAAGCAATAGCTACAATAGATGGAGAGTTGGATACCCTGACAAAATCTATGCGGATATTACAAGAGAGAAGAGATAAAACTGAAACAGAACAAAAAGAAACTCTTGCAAAAATGACACAAGAAAGGGATAAAAAACTACACGAAGCAGGTGATGCATCTTTTGAAAGTTTCACAGCCCTTACCAAATCTCAACGTGGGTATTATAAAGCACTTGACATTGATAGTAGTGGATATACATCAGACGATGAAGATACAACAGATAATAGAATAACATGTGATAAAACAACATATATAGGGCTTCTTGAAAATTCGGAACTCCAAGAAATATTTTATAGTCAAAATAAATCTTAAGATTTTCTGCAAACATTCTTAGTAGTCAAGGCCAGGATTTCCTCCTGGCCTTTTTTTTATACCACACGACAAGCCACCACCGCTATCAATGAAGCTGGCTTTAATTTTAATAACTCTCGTGATGCCGCTTGCAAGGTAGCGCCCGTTGTCATCAAGTCATCAACAAGCACAATATGTTTTTTATAGAAATCTTTTTTATTATTCACGCTCAGCGCAAACGCACCTTTAACATTTTTTTGCCGTTTTTCTTGCTCTAATTTCGATTGTTGCACGGTACGCTGCGTACGTTTTAAAAGATGCGCAACTTTTTTTCCGCTTTTTTGTGCAAGAATCTGAGCAATCTCTTGAGCTTGATTGTATCCGCGGCGTGCAAAACGTGTCCAATGCAAGGGAACTGGCACCAAATAATCAATAGGCATGTTTTTTACATATGTTTGGTCCCAGATTAATTCGCCCAATTGATAACTTGCTACAATATTTGACCACCCTTTTGCTAAAATAAGTGACTTAAGCGGCTCTTGATAACCCGATATGGCTAATACTTTAATTTTATATCTTTTGGTAATGGGCAACATCGTTGAAACAATCGGCTTGATCATTCCTTGGCAATGATCACATAAAACCTGTCTTTTTTTTAGAAAGATTCTGCAATAAGCGCAAAATGGTGGCGCAATAAGATTGCAACCAGCGGTATATATATGTTGGAGATATGAGTATAGTTTGATAAAGTCCACTCAGTCGCCTTTTGATTTATGCAATAACCTCATACATAATTGCCCCAAACCGCAGCAATCTATAATTTGATGGATGGTCAACTGGCTTGTGCTTGATTGTAAACTGCTATAGGTACCAGAATCATCTTTAAAAAATAACACACCAAATTCGTGCTCAAAATGAGAAAGCTCGCCATAAGGGTCGTGAACCTGCAAGTTATTTTCATGCTGATTTACTTCCTCATTTGCTATTGTCTTACGTAACTGATTTTTAGACGCGCCTTTAGCCTCTTGCATAGCCAGCACCTGTATGTTTATGCCGTTAAATAATGCAAAAAATAATGCGTATAAAAATACCTTATAATGAATCATGATCCACCAACTGTTAATTATTCTTCTTTCTTTCTGAAAGAAGTTATTTCACACGATAATCTATTTTTTTCCTGGAGCTATACGAAGTCTTTCACGAACACATTCTGGTGCATGTGAAGTAACAGCATAATAATAAGGAGTCTTGCCTTTGTTATCTCGTGCATTAGCATCTGCACCTCGCTCCAAAAGTATTGCAACCTTAGCCTCTTTCTCTTTATTATCACCACCTTTGTTAGCGACCACCCAATGCAATGGTGTTTGACCCGCATTATAGTCTTCTGCATTAACATTTGCACCTCGATCCAAAAGCATTTTCATGTTGCTTATTGGCCTCGTAGTCGCCCAGTGTAAAAGAGTCTTGCCTTGGCGATCTCGTGCATTAGCATCTGCACCTCGAATCAAAAGCATTGCAACCTTAGCCTCTTTCTCTTTATTATCACCACCTTTGCTAGTGACCGCCCAATGTAATGGTGTTTTACCATCAGCGTCTCTTTTATTAATCTTTACATTTTTTTGCTTCAGCATGCTCATCAATACATCTAGACACTTACTAACCGCCGCAATGTGTAAAGGAGTTACTCCTTTGAAATCTGGTTGATTAACATCTGCACCTAACTCCAAAAGTATTTCAACCTTTTCCTCTTGACCCTTGCCAATAGCAAAACGCAATGGTGTTTGATTCTCATCGTCTCGCACATCAACATGTGCTTCCACTTCCAAAAGCATTGTAATCAATTTTGTATTATCTGTGTTAGGATTGTCGTCCATACATGCTATATGCAATAGTGTCTTGCCATAGCTATTTTTGGCATTAGGATCAGTATAAACATCTCTTTTAAATCCTCTTGGTGATATTGTTATATTTTTGTAAACATATTGTAATGTTTTTCCACGAAGTATTGATTTAACCGCAGCCAAATTATCTGCCAATTTGCCGATTTTTGTAACGCGATACCGATACCCAAGATCTGCTAATTTGTAGGGTGTAATGCCCTCCCTATCTTTCACATAAAATTCTGCACCTTGCTTTAGTAGAAACTCAACAATATCTTTGTGACCTCGTTGGGCTGCGTAATGCAATGCTGTTCTCCAGTAGAGATCTGGCTCATTAACAAGATTAGGATCCTGGATTGCCAATTCTCTTACTCTATTTTCATAACCAAGATATGCAACGATTCTTATATCTGGTTTAGTAGGATCTCTAGATTTGAGTCGTTTCTTACCTTGTTGAGCAGTATTATCGTCACGCTTTCTTTTTTTACCATGCTCGGGGTGACCAACTCTACCACGATTGTGATCATCAGCTCCACCATCCTCGTGGCCACACAGCGGCAACACACACATGATAATTGAAATAAGAGATAAAAGCTTAATGAATTTCATAGGATAACCACCATCTTAGAAAAAATGAAAAAATCTTATACTTATAATCTAAATATATTAAAAAATAACAAATTGTCAATAGACAAATAGGGGTTAACAAGATAATTTTACTGATTTAACGGAAAAAATAGACTGGATGCAGGTGTGGCGATAATGCTAGAGTGAGAATCTAAAACCTTAGCGATCGTTACAAATAGAAATTAATACAATGATTGTTACCTGCCAAATGATAGTCCAGGGTCTAAAAGATTAGCCGTAGGATGATATTGACAATGATTGCAGCAAAAATATCATCAAGCACGATGCCCCAGGCATCAATGAGGCGCTGTACATATTTTATGCCACCAATTTTGAGAATGTCGAAAAAGCGAAACAGGATAAAGCCGACTATAACGTGCTGGACCGAAAAGGCAATGCCCCAAAAGGTCAAAAGGCAGCCTATGACTTCATCAAGCACAATTTCAGACGGATCGTCATAGCGTTTGAAATGATGCAATGCTTTATTGATAATAATGATAGCAGCACAAAACCCTGCCAGTAAAATAAGACCATATGCAAGTGGCGATGGCGCAAGTCGCTGCAACCAAAAAACAAGTGGCAATGTCACGAGTGACGCCACGGTACCGGGAGCAACCAGATAACCAATTGGCCCCAACGTTGAAATATGAGCACAAAATTTTGATAGTTTCATTGTTTTTTATAATAGTGCAAAAACATAATACCAACACCAAGCACAATAGAAGCATCAGCCACATTAAAAATTGGCCAGGACCAGTCTTTGTATGATAGTACAATAAAATCAATCACGCCACCATATACAACGCGATCGAATATATTTGAAAGGGAACCTGCAATAATCAAAGCTTCCCCGAAAATCCAATGACCCGCAACCAATCGTTGCCAGGCAAGCCACATAACCCATAACGTAACTAAAAAAATCACCAAACTGACCAATGTAAAGATCCAATCACTTTGCGAATGCAATAAACCCCAGGAAATACCTCGATTCAATGCAAAATCAAATGAAAGAAATTGATTTACATAACACAGTTGCTGACAATATAAAAGCGCACCATATTTGGTTGCACGATCAATAAAAAAAATACTCAAAAATAAAAGGGTATACCAAATAAATGATTGTTGCTTATTCATCGGATAGTTGCGCCTAAATTGATGAGTGCCTTTGTTACCTTGTTCCATACTGTATCAACTTCTTCTTTAGTTAGTGTTTTTTCATAATCACGTATTATAACGGCAAACGTTAATGCCTTTTGATCTTTCCATTCTGGTTTTTGGAAAAAATCGATCAATGCAACATGCGTAATGCGTGTATCAATGCGTGCAATGGTCTGCGTAATGTCATCAACCGTAACACGCAATGGAATGAGCATACTCACATCGCGATCGACTGCAGGATATTTTGATAGCGGCGCAAAACGTTTTTCTTTAGCTTTGACCTCAAGCAAAAAGTCACCATCGAGTTCAAAGGCACATGCATTACCTTGACAAACACGATGTAAAAATAATGGATCAATGGTTCCAAGCGTACCGATAATGCGATCATCATGCATAATATCTGCCGTTTGATACGATAAAAACCATGGATGCTGCTCTGTTTGTGCTCGTTTAAAAGTAACGGGAATGGTGAGCATACCATATAATTGCTCGATATATGCTTTGGCGTCATAAAAGTTGATGCTATCTTTTTTGTCAAAAATAATGCCGCTCAATACTTTTTTTTCAGTAACTTTTTGTTTGTCTTTATGCCAAACGCGCGCCCATTCAAAAAAACGTAGCTGATCATGTTTCGCTTCATTTTGCACAACCGCTTTTAACAAATGCGGTATTAATGTTGTTGCCAATCGCTGCCAATTTTCCGACACAGGATTTTGTACCGACAACGTTTGTTCAGGTTGCCAATCAAGCGTGCGCAGAAACTCTTCATCAAAGAATGCATAGCTATATATTTCTCGCATCCAGACTGCTTGAGAAAGATATTGTTTAATTGTGCGTAATCGAAATCTTGCTTGCAAATCTGATGGCGATAACTGCATGGAAGGCAAAGCATATGCAATATTGTGGTAGCCATAAAATCGCCCAATTTCCTCAACAATATCTTCCTTGATGCCAATATCTTTGGTTGCTCTAAATGTTGGAATGGTAATGCGATACGCACGTTCATCTTGCTCGCCAATTTGTTCAACATCAAAGGACAACTTCTTGAGCGTCTTAATAATAAAATCAGGAGTAATCGAAGTGCCCAAGCGTTTTTCAATAAAAATATGCGTAACATCCAAGACCAGTTCTTTAACCTCAGGCCCTACTGCAACAATAGTCTGATCAGATGCGTCTGCCATGCCAAATACTTTTAAAAACTGCATAGCACGTAGTAATGTATTGGTCGCCTGCTGTGCATCCATACTTTTTTCAAATCTCGCTGATGCTTCGGTGCGCTTCTTGTATCGTGTAGCAGTCCGCCTGATAGTAGTTGCATCAAAACATGCAGCTTCTAAAAAAAGTGATGCTGTTGATGATGAAATTGCCGTACCTGCCCCACCCATGACTCCTGCCAATGAAATGGCGCGTTTGCTATCGGCAATGACCAAGTCATGCGTTATCATTTCAATCGTATCATCATCAAGAAGCGTTAATTTTTCTTTATCATGTGCGCGACGAATAATAATAGTATCGCCTTGCAATATATCAGCATCAAACGCATGCATCGGGTGGCCAAGATCAAGCATTACATAATTAGTGATATCAACCATTGCATCGATTGGCTTGCCCTCTACACGCGCCAAACGAGAGGCCATACGAACATGTGATGGCTGCGATTCTACTTGGCTAATATAAAGACCTGCAAACCGTGAGCAGATATCTTGTGCTTCAATTGCAATGCCAAACTTTTGTGCATTGGTTGCTGGCGCACTTTGTTCAAATGTTTTAATTGGGTTGCTATCAGACAAAAACGACGCCAATGGTATCATTGGCACATCTAAAATAGCGGCAATTTCTCGCGCAATACCGCGATGCCCCCACATGTCTGGTCGATTGGTAATAGACTTATTATCAATGTCAAAAATATAATCAACTGACTCAATCGTTTCTTTCCATTTTCCTGTGGCAAGTTCCTGATTGCCATACATTGCTGGCAACTCAAACTCTTTGTCGCCCCCAAAATCAAGTGCTCGAGCCCAGATATATGCATTATTCTGCTTCTTAATCAAATAATGCTGCCCAACTTGCACGTCAGCGCGTGGCGGCAGCGTACAATCTTGATTCCACTCAGCTACATGAACAGCAACATGGTCATTGTGTGCCGATTTAACCTGCCCAAGCCCCAAGACATCTACATTAATGTTGATCTTGTAAAATCCTTCAATCTCAGCAGTCGTTTGGTTAAATCGATCTACCAGACCAGAAACATCAACAGTATGCCAAGCAGCATCAATATGATCAAAAATCCAGGCTAACGAAATTTTCATGAAACGACCTATTGAACTAAAATATGGGTATCATTATGCACGTGTATTCATATAAATGATACGTTAAAATAGAAAAAGCTTCAATTTTTCAAAATCGTAGGCTATAACAAAACAAGCATGCGTTGCTTCAAGAGTAGAAAATATAACAAAGGAGATATACGATGAAGCTGACCATTTCACTCATTAAAGCTGATGTCGGTTCGGTTGGCGGACATACCAAGCCAACACCCAAAATGATCGATGCCGTCAAAAAAAAAGTTGCAACTGCAATCAAAGATGGCCTGCTCATTGATGGCATGGTCACGCATACCGGTGATGATATCGCCATTTTAATGACGCACACGCGCGGGAACGATAATCCTGATATTCATCGATTTGCCTGGGATTCATTTATAAAAGCCACTGGCTTTGCCAATGAATGTGGGTGCTATGGCGCTGGGCAAGATTTACTTGTCGACGCACCATCGGCCAATGTGCGTGGCGCTGGCCCCGGTGTTGCAGAAATTACATTTGACTATTCGCGCAAAGATCCACGACCGGCAGAATCATTCATGGCATTCACGGCAGATAAATGTGGGCCCGGTGCGTATAACTTGCCGCTTTGCCTCGCTTTTGCCGATCCTATGTATTGTGCAGGGCTCATGCTGCCCAAAATGATTAAAGGATTTTCATTTGACATCATTGATATGTCTAACAAAGAAGAAGGCGACCTCATGATTCGGCTGCATGCACCTGAGGATATGTATAAAATTGCGATACTCTTACGCGATAACGAGCGTTTTGGCATCAAAGCAATTTATTCACGCACGTATGGTGAACAAGTAGTTTCGGTCACCACTGATCGTTTACATATTATTGCAGGAAAATATACGGGTAAAGATGATCCGGCTGCGCTGGTACGTAATCAAGGAATTTTTCCTGCACCAGAAGAACTTGTCTCACCCTATGTAAAAGCACACTATGTTGGTGGTGGTGCACGCGGTTCGCACAATATGCCACTCATGCCGGTACCAATTAACACCGCAATAACTGGTCCGTATTGCCTGCCAATTGTTTCATGTCTTGGCTTTTCATTAACACCAGACGGCAAGTTTTCAGATTTTTATATCGACTTTTTTGATAACCCTGCCTGGGATGTTGTACGCACACGTGCACAAGAAAAAGCAATTGAAATACGTTCGCAAGGCTGGTCTGGTCCTGCTATGCTGCCCTATGCAGAACTTGAATATAGTGGATATAAAAAGGTTATTACAGAACTTATTGATCAATTTGAATTGAAAAAAGAAACATCTTAAAAACTCACTAACATAAAAAAGGGAGAAAAAAGAAATGTTAAAAATACGTAAAAAATTAAAAGAAAAAATATTATTTTTTGGGTTGGCCTCTCTATTGATGTGCACCATCTTAGAGATAAAGGCATTAGATACAGATCATGTTGCTCAATGTGAAATTGTTGTTACTATCCCCTCGTATAACAATAAGGATTGGTGCATTAAAAATCTTGACTCAGTTTTTGCACAAGATTACCCATTCTATGAAGTTATATACGTTGATGATTGCTCCACAGATGGCACCTATGATTTGGTTGAACAATACATAAAGACCAAAAAGCCAAAATGCCCTGTAACATTAATCAAAAATGAAACACGCCAATACCATCTAGCAAATCGCTATCGAATGAACTGTTTAGTTCCAGACCATAAAATTATTGTTGAGCTTGATGGCGATGATTGGTTCCCTCATCCAGAAGTTCTTTCATATCTTGCTAAAATATACGCCAATCCCGAGATCTGGTTAACCTATGGCCAATTTCAATGGTGGCCAGATGGGAAAATAGGATATTGTAAAAAATTTCCAGATGAGGTTTTTAAAAATAATAGTTTTCGAGATTATAAATGGGTAAGTACACATTTGCGGACCTACCGTGCTTGGTTATTCAAACACATTAAGAAAGAAGATTTATTTTATAAAGATGCCTTTTTCCAAGTTGGTTCAGATGAAGCCTATATGTTTCCAATGCTTGAAATGGCAGGAGGCCAGCACATACGATTTATTCCAGATGTTTTATGTATACGAAACCGAGCAAATCCAATAAAAACATCAAAAGTCTGGCCGAGAGAGTATTTGGATGCGATACACACATATATTCGTAGCAAACCCCGTTATGCCAGATTACAGGAACCATCAAGAACAAGCGTCTCATCATAAGCTAGGAGAAGGTGATTATACTTTGTGATTGATCTAAGGAGCTAGAATCACACACTCATGTTAAATCCATAATTCTACATGAGGAAGGATAAGCGTTGGCTCAGGTATGGCTCCTCGACTGCTGTTATCGACTTCCCATTTTTTATGCGGGACGTTTATGAATCTTTCAAAAGGATTTGATTTTACAAAAGAATAACTCTTTAAGAAATCTTCGGGTAAGTAGCCTCCCCAGATATAATATTTATCAGCAGTATACTCAATAAAAAAATCGTCTCGTATGCGTCCGTTTGTTCTATTTCCACTATGCATGCCATTGGAATCAAAAAGAAAAATATCACCTGGTTTACCAGTAGTTTTAACGATAGAGATAGTATCAAGGTGTTTTTTGTAATAGTCGAAATTTAAATTATTTCTTAGAAAATTTTTATACGGGTGAAAAACCTTGTGAGATCCAAGAACATATGTCATACACTGATCATCTGGTCCTATATCTGTCAACAGAATCATCATTTTCATGCGCTTATCTTCCATATCATGATGCCATGTAAATTGAATTTTTCCGTTTTGACCTCCGGATAAATATCGCATGCCTACTGCTCGCTGAATAAAAGCTGTTTTTTGCAGGTAATGGTTTGCGATTTCCAACAGCATTTCATTGCAGCTTAATCTCGTGAGTTCTGTTGAAGATTTAAATGCATTGTTAGTAACAAATATGCTATGTTCAGGGCGCCAATGTTCTTCAGTGTCATAGTGCGTAAAGATACCAGTGCCATCTTCAACTTTTTTTTCTACATTTTTTATGAAGCTATCAAAATCAGCTTGCAGTTGTTTAAGTATATCTGGTGGTATGAAACCGGAGATTTTCACAATGCCATTTTTTTTAAGTTCGTCTAGGTAGCGCTTGGCTAAAGGGTTTTGAGGTTGATGTTGTTTATAAAACGTTTCTGGCATTCTTTGATAATGTTGCCGAATTGCCAGAAGTAACTCAACATCAATCAAATCTAAACTTAGCGAACTCTTCCCTTTCTTGTTTGTTATTAAGTAATCAGCATTTCGTGAAAGTAAAAAAGCAGCTATGTAAGAATGGTCATTTTGTACAGCACAATGTAGTGCGGTATTTCCTTTATTATTTTGAAGATTGATTTGAGCTTCCCCTTGATCAATTAGTATTTCAATGAGATCTGGGTATCCCTTCTGAGCAGCAATCATTATGCCAGTGTTGCCATGCTGACCTTTAAGGTTGATTAATTCATGAGAAATAAGTTCTTGGGTCAAAGCAATATTATTGGTGTCGATTGCATCAAACCATTGAGCTAATTTGTCTTCAAT
>SDBT01004416.1_pt1 | contig 23891 bp, 24 predicted proteins | sample 2277101 | NCBI WGS metagenome assembly SDBT01 (sample SAMN10404973, study PRJNA504765) | marine sediment metagenome | isolation source: marine sediment core GS10_PC15, 103 cmbsf | place: Arctic Ocean: Southern Knipovich Ridge | collected 2010 | reverse complement strand
CCTGAGAATGCTCTTAGTATTATCGCGTAATACAGAAGTTGCTTTATGATCTTTGAATTGCCAAAAAATGTACACTTTAATATCATGAGAATTGTTAGATTCTGCTAGATTCATAATTTTTTGGATGAGGGGAATCTGATTATTTATATATGGCGGGCTTGGAAGTATGAGCTCGGATAAATATGGTATTTCCTTTTTTAAATGAATAGATCCTATTTGTTTTACTTTAACAGTGCCATCCAATCCAGAATATAATTCTTTTAAATAAGATAGTAAGCTATATCCCGCTCGTCTTGCACCCTCTTCAGTTTTTGAATTCATATAAAACTTCCATGAAAATCCATCAGCTCCAATAGAAAATTTTGTTCCGTATACACGGTGATCACCGAGGGGATTTGACAACCAAGATGTTCCATTGTTATATATTTCATTTAAATCTTTGGGAATTTGAATTATTTCTACAATGGCTTTCCAAAATAATATTTCCATATTTTTTATCACCTTTAATAGTTTTAATATATACTAAAATCAAGTATTTATAAACAAAAAATGAGAAAAGATTTCTTCTTCTTTTGTAAAAATATTCTTTTATTTCTAAAATTGTTCTTTAGTAATTTAGCCAAAACTCCGGTTTAGTTAACTTATCAAAGAGATCAATAATTTATTTACAAAATTGTCTCTCATTTTTAAGAATCGTTTTTTAAATAACTTTAGAAATAAGTTTTGAAAGGATCTTTAGATTCAAATAAAAAAAATTCCACATGAGGGAATTCCAAACTCAGAATATTACATAATTTTTTTAGAGTTAATATTCCTTTCTTATAGGTTGATATTTCGATTAAATTAATTCCGATGTCTCTTGCAAATATTCCTTCACCGTAGTTAATCTTTCCTGAAATATAACAGTCACATCCAAATTTCACTGCTTTTGTTATAAAACTTATTTTTGAGTTATCTCCCCCCACTACACATATTTTTTTTATTGGTTTGTTAAGATCTCCTATATATGAAATTGCTTTCATGTTTAAATTGGTTTTTATCCTATTTAATATATCTTCAAAAGTTATTACATGGTTTTTATCTACGTATTTTAAGGGGGAGCAGATTCTTCCTATAGGAATATTAATCCCTACCTTGTTTTTGATTTCAAATAAACATTCTAATTTAAAATAAAGAGCTCTTACTAAAGTGTCTGATATTCCGCCTTCTGCCCCTATAAAAGAAGAACTAAGCACATATATCGAGATGGGATATTTAGAAAGTAAAGATAGTTTGTTAATTAAAATAAAATTAAATTTATTAATTGGGTTGTGGATTAGACTATTATTAGCTATAATTAGACCGATTTTATTTTTTACAGCAAAATAAATCATTTCCAGACTTAGATCCATTGTAAGTACTACTTTCCTGATTAGTCTATCGCTTTTCTTTTTATCATATTGTAATCCATAAATGTCAGAATCTAATCTAAAAACCTTAGGAGCTATTTTTCGTGATAGATATTTTTTTATTTCCTGAAGATTCATCAAAACCAATTAATTATAGGGCTAAAATGATCAATTGGTATAACTTTTTATCATAATGCTGACTAAAGATTTTTTAATTTAAAATTAAAATATATAAATTATGAATGATAGGAATTGTATCTTTTGTAAAATTGCAATTAGAGAAATTCCAGCAAAAATTATTTTTGAAAATGATTTAAATCTTGCTTTCTTGGATATTTCACCAATTTCTAGGGGGCACTCAATCATTATTTCTAAGAATCATTATCCAAATTTAGAGCAGATACCAAACTTTGAACTTACCGAAATCTTTCTGGTAGTGAAGAAAATAGCCACTTTAATCCATGAAAAATTACACATTGATGGATATAACATCTTACAAAATAACTTTACAGCTGCTGGGCAGGTTGTAAATCATTTCCATGTTCATATTATTCCTAGAAATTTCAATGACAATAAGTTCTCTATTAAAATCCCACGTAGTCAAGCTAACGAAGAGGAATTGTTCAGTGTCTTAAAAATATTGATAGCTTAACATACTTCTTTAAGTTCATTCTGTAAAATTTGTGTTGTTTATAAAATTAAACTATAATTAATGTTAAACTATAATTAATAGTTATGAATTTTAAGAAGATATATAAAAAAATAAAAGAGAAAACTAAAGAATTCTTTACAGATGAATATGGCGGAAACCTTGTAGAATATGCCCTATTAATAGGTTTTGGTTTGTTTATTTTCTTTGTGATTATTGGAGTTATAACTTCATTATTAGATTGGACAGTTGGGCTTTCCGATGATTTTTGGAACCTATTCAGTGGCTAATGTTAAGATATTTAATGAATCTATTAAAAGTCATTTAGATACAACTATTTTATTATCAATAAATTTAAAGTCGTATCTCTTTGCCCATTCATCTAGATGGTTTACTGCATAATCAATATCTAACCTTAAATGTTCTACAAATACATTAAAGGGTATTTTATCTGAAATTGATAGGTATTTCTTAATTTTATTGTCAACTTCTAAGTCTGAAGGTGGAATTTCCTTCCTCTTTCTCGCTCTTAGTTTATCTAATAGTGCATCGTTTTTATTATCATTTAAGAAATACTCTACTATATTGCTTATGACTTGTGCCTTGGTGGTACCAAAGACATCAACAAGTTCTTCAACTAACCTCATATAACTTTTATTTAATGTAACTGTTGTTCTTGTAGTTTCTGTCATAAAATTTTAAAAAATATTATTTTCAAATAAATAGCCGGTTTTCTTTTTAAATTTTTGTGCTTATTGATGATAATAAAGCATAAATAAGCATCATTTATATACAATTTGGGATTTATATTATCAGAGAACAAATTTTTAACTTTAAAAATTAAAAAGTCGAAAAATTGTCGATTGTAAAATTAGAAAAAATTGGAGGAATAAATTATGGCAAATGAAATCCTAAGTGGAAAATATTCTGAGCCAAAGGAATATATGTCGCCGATTCAATACAATTTGATTAAAACACTAGAAATTACAGGCCCTTTAACCCGCAAAGATTTAGTTAGGCAACTTAAAACTCCTAGAACTACCATATATGATAATCTCATAAAACTACAAAAGAGAAAGTTAATTGAAAAATGTTCCCGTAATGAGGGAAATAGGGGTCGACCCCTCGTTTTCTGGAAACTAAAAAATAATACTAATTAAATTTTTTTTTTATAAAAAATGATAAGGAAAACCATAAATAAAATAATAATATTATCAGGTACTCTATAATTTCCACTGCAACTTTTTTTATTAATAGAAAAACTAAAAAATACTTTTTCTTTTACAATTAAATAGACCCCAGTTAAAAATGTATCAATAATATATAAAAGAAATTGTTAAAGTTCTAATAATTCATACTTTTAATTTATATTTTAAAATATGTTAATAATTTTTGCACTCGAAATTTAGGAGTATAGAATCATTTAAAAGAATGATAAAATGAATTTTCTTAGTGAATTACATGATTTCATTTGGGTACATAATAATATTCATTTATTTGTTTTTGATACTTATCTTTTTTACTTCCTGATTTATTAACACGTGGTCTTTTGGTAACTGAATCTCTTCTGAAAGTAATATTCATCATTTTTAAGAATGTGTTAAAACCATCCCTTAAGTTCTGAGGTGCTAAAGCTCTACCCTCTAATCCAGGAGAACCATCAAAAACCAGTATTGAATCAGCAATGAAATCTTGTGTTATTATATCGTGCTCAACGACAAAACCAGATTTTTTTAACTCCTCTATAGATTTTCTTAATAATTGTGCAACTTGTAACCTCATTTCAATATCTAAAAAAGCAGAAGGTTCATCTAGTAAATATATATCAGCTTCTGTTGATAAACATTCCGCTATTGCCACTCTTTGCGATTCACCACCACTTAATTCTGAAAATTTACGTTCCTTGATATTATCTAAATTTAAATTATTAATCAATCTCTTTTTATAAGATTGACTAATGTGTGGAGCTAATTTAATTTTTGAAATGAGGTTTGAAACTTTTCCCTCTCCATCTATTTTGATATATTGTGGTTTAATTACTACTTTTAATTTATTTGTATCTTCTTCAGATAGATTTTCACTTAAACTAATATTATGATAATTAGCCATATTAGCGATAGTGTTAATAAATGTGGTTTTTCCTATACTGTTTGGTCCTAATATTCCTATAATTTCACCAGCATGAATTTCACTCCCAGAGGCTTCCAAATGAAAATTCCCTAAAGTAACCTCAAAATCATTATAAAAAAAAATAGTATTTCCAAGATCGTAACTGGATTCTTGAGGGGGTCTTTCATGGAATGTTATAGGATTTTCTCTAAATCTTATATTTTCATCCTTAATATACCCATTTAAATAAATATTAATCCCAACCCTAACGCCTTGAGGATGAGAAACGATTCCAAAAACACCAGGTTGACCGAATAGTATAGACACATAATCGCTTAAATAATCTAAAATAGCTAAGTCATGTTCAACGACAATGATTGTTTTATTTTTCTCAGATAAACCTCGTATTAACTTAGCCATATTAATTCTTTCACTCACATCCAAGTATGAACTTGGTTCATCAAATAAAAATACATCACCATCTTTGAGGCAAGCTGCTGCAATAGCTACTCTTTGAAGCTCTCCTCCTGATAAAACTGAGATATCCCTTTCTAGAATTTCTGAGAGGTTTAATTTCTCCGTAATTTGTTCTAAATTATTATCTACATTATTTCTATTTAATAAATCAATCACTTTTCCAGAAATGAATTTTGGGATAGTTATAATATTTTGGGGCTTATGAATGATTTTATTTTCTTTTTCTTCAAGATCCAAAAAATACTGGTGTAACTCCGATCCCTTAAAATGTTCAATTATTTCTTTTTGGTCTGGTGTATCCTCCCCAAATCTCCCCAAATTTATTTTTAATTCGTCTGATAAAATCTTCAATAGGGTACTTTTTCCTATTCCATTTTGTCCAATTAACCCTAGAACTTTGCCTTTTTTTGGTATTGCCATTCGAAATAAGGAAAACTGATCAACACCATATCGATATGAAATTTGATTCATTAATTGATCTGGCAAATTTACAATATTGATTGCTTTAAACGGGCATTTTTTAATACAAATTCCCTCTCCCGAACATAAATTTTCAGAAATTATTACACTCTTCTCATCAAGACTTAAAACTATTGTTTTATCACCCGTTCTAACTCTGGGGCAATATTTTATGCACGGTTTTTCTCCTAAAGGACTACATTTGTTTGGTTTACAAAAATCCTTATTTAAAACAGCTATTCTCATAATTTAACTCATTATCATTTAAAAAAGCAAAAATGAAAAATATAATTTACTCACGTTAAATATACTATAATACATAAAAGAAAAATTTTTGTAACATAATTATTGAATTATTAAGTATAAGCTACACAGTGAAGAAAAATTGAATGAAGATTTTCCAGTACACTGGTTAGAAGAAATTCTTGAAGAAATCTACACCCGTAGACTTGAAGAAATAACACTTTCTACAGGTAAGACTCCATCAGGCCATATTCATTTAGGAATTTTACGAGAAATTTTAATTTGTGATGCATTAAGAAGAATAATTGAAGAAGATGGTAAAATAGTAAATAATCTGCTATTCTTTGATAGTTTAGATGCTGCAAAACGATTTCCCCCATATATAGATAAGAATTTTCAAAATAAGCACGTTGGAAAACCTTTTGCGATGATCCCCTGCCCATATGATGATTGTAAATGTGAAAGTTATGCTCATCATTTTGGTAATGAATTAATATCGGTATTTCCTGATTTTGGAATTAAAACAAAAGTGATTTGGACCCATGAGTTATACAAAACAAAAATAATGCAAGAAAAAATTAAAGTGGCACTAGAAAACACAAAAATGATTAAAAAGATCCTAAGAAAATATATATTACCTACTCTAAAAAATGGAGATAAGGAAGATTTTATAAAGATGCAGAAAAATTGGATGCCTGTAATGGTAATATGTGAAGAATGTAGTAAAATCCAACATCGTGACAAAGATGGGTCTATTAAGCCAAATCGAGTAAAAAATTATACCCACAATGAAGAAATGGTCTCATACAAATGTGAGGCTTGTGGATATTCTGGAAAGATTTCTATTTGGAGTGGTAAATTAAAATTAAATTGGCGTATAGATTGGCCTGCTAAATGGTCTTTATATACAACTACTTGTGAACCTGCAGGTAAGGATCATAGTGTAAAGGGGGGAGCTTATGATACGGGAATTGAATTATGCCAAAGTTTATATGGATATGAAGGACCAGTTAAAGTTTCTTATGAATGGTTACGATTAGGTGATAAAGACATGGGAACTTCTAAGGGCCATATTTTTACACCAAAGAAATATCTTGAGATTGCAGATCCAAAGGTTTTTAGAACAATCATTTTAAAAACCAATCCTTCAAAACACATTACTTTCAGAATTGAAGAGTTATCCCAATATTATGATTATTATGAAAGAATGGAAAATATATACTTTCATTCAGAAAAAGTCGAAAATTTTGACGAGCGTAAGTTCTTTAAGTACCTTTTCCCTTTAACTCAAGTATCAAGTATTCCAGAAACAAAATTAAAACGGTTACCCTTGAAATTTTTAACATTTTTAACACAAATTCAAAATATTTTAAGTTTTGATAACCTTTATAAGAAAGCGAAAAAACTTATGGAAAAAAACAGTTTTGAAAAATTTATTTCACCTCAAAAATTTAAAATACTTCTTAAACAAACAGATTGTTGGCTCGAAGAATTAAAAAAAGTCATTGAAAGTGAAAAAGATCCTAAAGTTAAAAAGGAGATTATAAGAAAAGTAGGTATTTTTACAATCCCTATGGCCATCGATGAAGATTCATTAAAGATCTTGGATGATAACCAAATTAAAGGAATGCAACAATTAAGAGAATATTTAAAAAATGCTGATAACTTAGATCCTGATTTGATTCAAAATAAAATTTTTACAATAGCTAAAAATAACTTAAAAATTAAACCTAGAAAATTATTTGAGGCAGTTTACCAAATTATCTTAGGAAAAAAATATGGCCCAAGATTAGGTTCATTTTTATCCTTATTAGATAGAAATTGGTTGCTAGATAGACTTAATATTTAAAATTTAAACTAAAAATGTATATGAAAATTATTTTTCAGAATTCTTTATCTTCTATTTTCTTCGAAAGAATTTTCTCTTTTTTTTTTTTTTTCTTTTTTTATAACATTCTATACAATAAGAAAAAGCCTCGGATATCATTTCTCCGCAATTATTACAATGTTTATGTGGATAAATATATGTTTCTACTTTTTTTTTATAACGTTCAAATTTACTCATATTAAACTCCCTAAATCATGATATAAAATATCTGGTAAATTATAACTCTTTCACTCCATTTTTATCAATTTTTATCTTAAAGAAAGACGCATTTTTGAATTGATTAATAAAATCCTCCGGGTAGGAGGGAAATTTGGTTGAAAATTTCTCTTTTTCATGAATTAATTAATTTAACTTTTTTTTTTCAATGATCTAAAACGTTATCTATTTTATTTGAATTAACCTAAGCAAACAGAAAACCGCTATTACCTGCTCCTGTTAATTCAACAACATAAACATCAGAAACGACTTCAATAATTTTTTATTAAAGTATTATTTTCTAAGCTTAAACCAGAATTAAGGCTTGTTTACTTCATAACTTAATTTTTAATTTTGTATTCTCCTTAAAATAATCTCCCTAACAATTTTCAATCACGTTTCATTATAGCAAATCTAGATTTCCAAGCTAAATGTTCTAAATTTTTGTAATTTTTTAGAATTTTCAAATCACGTGTAAAGTAAAGTTTTTTTTAATGTTCTATGAATAAAATCCCCCCTTTCATGAAGTATTCCGGAGTAACATATATTTATAGATAATTCAATGATTTACTATGCTTCATCTATTCTATTGTAGATTGTTAATGGACCCTCTGAAAGATCTTTATGGAAGACTACAAAATTAAAATTAGTTTTCAAATTAAAATTTCAAGCTTCTAAATCATATCTATTATAAAAAAAGTCATGCTCAAATTATTGAAGAATTCAAAAATCTTAAAACTGGATTGAAATGATATCTATTATACAACCCATAGATAAAAACGCTAAGTTTTTATAAATTTTGTGTGAAAAAATAATGAAATGGTTAAGAAAGGAAAATTTAAATTATTATCTTATGTAATCGAAGATTATTTAATTTATTACAAAAGTCAAGGTAAATATGAAAAATATGTTGCCTTCGCCATATTAGAACTTAAATCTTTTAATCCACTAATCTCAATTTTGATAGAATTTTCTAAGAAGAATTTAATACATTACTTTGCCTTTCAGTTAGAGACATTTGAAAAAAATAAAAAATTTCTTATCTTAAATTTCCAGGATTCTAAAAGAGAGCAAATAGTTAAGATCTTTAACATTGTAAAACAAAGATTAATTGAGTCAGATAACCAAATCCAATTTTTAAATAAGAAATTGCTTAAAACAAAATTTATATCTCCAAATTTAGTAGATATAGATTCGGAAGTTTCCATTATTAATAAAGCTGAATCAATTTTAATAACAAATGATAAAGATGTAAAATTATTGGATTTCTTTAAAATTAATTTAGAGTTAGTAAAAAATAGAAATGCGTTTATTTACAATTTCTTAACTCTTGTAAATAATTTTAAGCGAAGTGGTTATTTAATCTTTAATTTTAAAATTGGATTAGATAATGACATAAAAACTAGCATTTATTTTGTTGAAGTAAGGGAAAAAAATGAAAGGAATTCTAAAATTCTAAAAAAAATAAATAAATTCTTTAACTTTGATTTATTAGAGAGGAAAAATGTGGAAACTAAAGACCTATTCAAATTTCTTTGGAGATTAGGGATTTCAAATGAAAAATTTCCCTTAGAGAATTTTAAAATTTTATTTAATAATAAAGATCAAAATATCACAAAAGATTTTTTAAATTATATAAATAAATTTGAAGAAAATCTGCTCCATAATGAAACTAACTATCTCCGGTTAAGTTCCAATTTATTTTTTATTGAGCAACAATTTTTATTTTTAATTTTAAGGAAGTTAGACAGTGATTACATTCACAAAATACTTGAAAAATACTTTCCTAAATATATTATATATATTACAATATTCCAAGAAAATGACTATGAACAGTTATTAAATATTAAAACCATTAATCAAATTGAAAATATCAAAATCCTTCATCCAAACGAAATTTTAGACTTAAATTCTAAAGTATTTAAGGCTATTGAGATTTAGAATATTCCTAAATCGATCGCAATATCCTGAGCGGAATACTCCGGATGTAGTTTAACAAAGGCTTTTTTCTCTCCTCTAGGTGTAATCATTGTATTGACTTTTATCACTTTTACATTATGGATTTTTTCAATAGCTTTCCTGATTTGACTCTTATTCGCCCGTCTTTCTACTATAAAGACTAATTTATTTTCTCTCTCTATTAGATCAAATGTTTTTTCCGTAATCAAGGGTCTTTTGATAAATTTATAAAATCTTTCCATTTTATATAACAACCTCATAGTTATTTAGTTCATTGAATGCTGATTGAGTCCAGAGTATTAATCTACCTGATACTCCTCCAGGTGCTAAATGGTTTATAGATAAATCTTCAACCTTAATAATTTCTGTTCCTAATATATTTCTTGAGGCTCTAGAAATCCCAAAATCATCTTTTACAACGATTAAAATTCCCTTTCTTGTTTTATATTTCCTGCCACGGCTTTTACCCTTTCCAGCTCTTATTTTTTTTTTATTAATTTTCAATAATTCTTCTTGTAACCCTAAATTACATAATATTGAATATATCATCGCAGTTTTTTTAATTGTTTGAATTTTATCATCAACCACTAATGGAAGATCAGGAACATTTTCAAGATCACAACCTCTTTTTCTCACCCAATATTTATCACCGGAAGCAGAAATAGCATGAGCTAACGCCTTTTTATTAATTTTTTTATTAATTTTTTTTTTTATTTTCTTCTCCGCCTTAATTGGGTGTGTTCTACGTCCTCCCTTCGCAAAGGGCACCCGCCCAACTTGTCGAGATGTAATAAAACCACCACCTTTAATTCTTGGAGCTCGAGACACTCCATGTCCAGTTCCCCAGCCTTCAGCTGTATTTCTCAGTCCTGCCCTTTTATCTCTTCCTTGAATTTGTTTAATTTTACTTTGGGAGATAGAACTTGCTAATTGAATTATATCTAGTCTGGGCTTTGTATTAAAGATTAATGGTTTATCAATTAATCCTTTCTTTTTTCCTTCTAAGTTATATACATTAATTTTTTCCATAAAATCACGTTAATTTCATATTACTTTCTTTGATGGCTTTCTCGACTGATAAAAGTAATTTCAGGAGTTTGTGTAACAAATGATCTTACTGGTCTCATTGTTTTTCTAAATCTGATCAACCTTTTTTTTGGTCCTGGAATTGAACCCAAGATTAATAAGTAGTTGCTTTGAATTTTTCCATATCTTATATAACCTCCCTTTGGGTTAATCTCTTCTTCATTTTCCCCAATAAACATAATCCTCTTATGATATTCAGTTCTTTGATGGAATCCTAGTTGTCCTGCACGGGGAACAGTATAGAGAACTCTTGCGGGGTGCCAAGGCCCAATACATGCAACAGCTCTCCTTACTTTACTATTCTTACGAGGTAATATTTTAATTCCAAATCTCTTTACAGGACCTTGGAATCCCTTTCCTTTTGTAACGGAAATAACATCCACTAATTCTCCCTCTTCTAGAATTTCTTTAATTCTTATCTCCCGACCTAAATTATCATAAACGAAAAGGAATTCATCCTTGGTTTGATTTGTAGAATTGACCTTTATTTCAAGAATATCTGGCTTTTTTCTAGGTAAAGAAGTTTTGTATGGTTGAGTCTGAAAAATCCCTCTGATTTCACTTGTAGGATTCAATTCTTTTAAAATCTGATTTTTATTTTCTTCAGAGTTATAATTATCTAAATTTGGTAGATTAATCTTTCGAGTTAAATAATTGTTAAATTCACTTGTAAAAATTTCACCAATTATATATTTTCCGTATTCATCACAATTGTATACTCTAATACCTATGAGAATTAAAGGAGGAACTTCAACAACAGTAACGGGTTTCATTAATTCTTTTCCATAGTATGGGCTATTAATTTGATCTTCAATAAATGTAATATGAGTCATTCCTGCTTTAAAACCAGCAAATCCAAGAAATTTTATCTCGCTAGAGTTATTCTTCCAATGTCTTATTCGAGATTTCATTTGTGTTGCTCTCTTCCTAGGAAGAAAAGCTAATGAACCATGTCTGGGTGCATGTTTCTTACGATGAGCCATATTTTATCACAATATCTTTAGGGTAAAAATATTTTAAAATAAATAAATTTTTTCATTCAATTTTTAATTTGAAAATTTAACATTAACAATAAAAGCGGGGGCTTTAAATTTTTCTTTCTACAAAAATGATTAAATGGCTTCAAAAGATTTAACTTTTTTTAAAGAATGTGAAAATTTAGAAGGTAATAAAGAGAAAACATTAATTATTGACTGTAATAATTGCCTAAATAAAGAGAAAAACATTCAATTATCTAAAAAATGTAAATTCTGTTTTTTAATAAATCTGTACCAAAATAAAGATCGAAAATTTGACTATATTTCTTTATTATGGGATGAAATTTTGATTCAACGAAATAAATTTAGTATGTTTTTGGGCTATTTCAAAAGATTAAAGAAAATTAAAAGCATAAATAAAAAGATTGAAAATATTAGAGTTCAAAAATGTAATTATAGGGAGTTCTCCTGTAAAATTTTACCCAATTACCCTTCTTTACGCAAAATTAAGGATGATGAGTATTACGATCCTATATTCATTTATGATCATATTATAAGAAGACATGAGATCTTAAAGAAAAAAAAAATAAATGATTCTATATGTCAAGAGTGTTTTTGTTATTATGAACGTTTAGAAAAGCTTTTAATGAAGCTTTTTTCTGATCTAAGAATTATAAAAAAGCTTAAAGATTTTCCAAATAATGATGCAAATTTACAAGATCATGAGTTATTTTACGAACTCATATTTTCAGGAAGCCTCCTTTTAGCAAAGAAAAACAGAAACAATAGACATAACAAAATAAAAGCTAAGGGGGAATTAATTTCTAAATATAAAACAGGGGATTACGATATTTTTCATGTTCAAATCCATAGGATCTTAAATGAAAATGAGATGCTCTATACAACAAAACTCTTTTTTAAGGGAGAAGTAAATGATGATTATTATGAAAAAATTATTCTGGATGCTATATTAAATGTAGAGATTGATGAATTTGATAAATTAACCTCATTAGAAAGGTTAATAGAAATTTATAAAAAGGAATCTATTAAATATCTAAATTCAAATTTTAACTTTTCAAAAATTATTAGAAATAAGATTGGTTTTATTACTAGTTTAAAGAAATTAAATCTAGATAAGTTATTTCCACTGTTAATCGATAATTTTATAGAAGAAATTTTCTTAGATTCCCCTAATGATGAGATCTATATAAATCACCAAAAATTTGGGCGATGTCGGACTAATTTAGGTTTAAATTCAAGAGATATTGAGCGTATTAAAACATTGTTTAGATTATATAGCGGTAAAAGGCTTGATTTTATGAATCCTACAATTAAATTTGTAATGAAGAATAAATTCTTTTTTTGTAGATTTTCTATAGATGTAGAACCTATTCAAATAAATAATTTCGCTTTAGATGTAAGAAAATTAAATAAAAACATCTTAACAATACAAGATCTACTAAAAAATCGGACTTTAGATCCTTCCATAGCAGCATTTTTATATTTTAATATTATTCGAAGAAAAAACATAACGGTTACAGGTGAAACTGATACAGGTAAGACCACTTTAATTAATGCATTTGATTTATTAACTCCAAAAGAATTCAGGAAGATATACATCGAAAATACTATAGAATCATTAAACCAAATAATTTTTGGTAAGCATCAATTAAAATATAAAGTTGATTCATTAGAAAATTCCGAGAATGAAAATTATTCAAAGAGCAATCAGATCAAAAAATTGCTACATAGAACTCCTGATATAATATATTTGGGTGAAATATTAACTAAAGAGGAAGCAGAAGCAATGTTTCATTGCCTCGCAGCTGGATTGAGAGGATTCCAAACCATTCATTCTAAGAATATTGATTCACTAATAAACCGATTCCTATATCACTTTAAAATAGATCGTTTATGTTTAAATGATTTGGATTTAATTATTCTGATGAAGAAAGATCAAAATGAAAGAAAAGTCATAGGAATTTTTGAAATTTGTAAAAATCCTGATAATACTAAAAATTTGTATGATTCTATTTTCATTTACAAACCAAAACTCCAAAAATGGATTATTACTAAATCTCTCTATAAGACAAATGTGATTCAAGAATTGTTGAATTACGAAGATCTGCCAGAAGAAAAATTTACTTCATTTATGAAAATTTATATTGATATTTTCGAATTTCTCTTAAAACATAGTTTTCTAAGTACCCATGAATTAATTGATGTTTTACATAAAATTTCTTACTATTCCTCCGGATCAATAGAATTTTTGATTCAATTTTGGAATTTGTGGAAAAAGAATCGAAGTTTAAATTTTTGAATTTGAATGATTCAATATGACAAATTTAATAGAAAAATCTTTAATAATTGGTTTTGGAATTTTAGTGTTAACTATTTTTTCTTCTATGATTTCACCATTTTTAGGAAAAATTATTGATTTTAATAGGAATGAAAAAAAGGAATTAAAGACTTATATAGATTTTATTAAAGAAGTTGATCTAAGCATCAAAAGTGCTATTCAAAAACCGAATGAACCACAACTTAAAAAAATAGATTACCCAAAGAATTTTAACATAAGTTTTTATGAGAATTTTGCTGAATACGAGTTTATACTTGATAGTAAGGTTTATACTGAGATTTTAGTTTATAATCAAACTTTTTGCACAGTTTTTTTTCACAAAATACTCCCACAAAGCTATATTTTAAATGTTTCTTATAACCTGTCATTAATTAAAATCAAACTTATAAACTCTTTGAATTTATGAGCTATATAGAAAGATATTTAATTTTTTGTAGGAAATTCCATAGAATAAAAATACCCAAATTAAAATTTAAGGTATTGAGCGATAGATATCATGATTTGTACAAAAAAAATTATAATGTTTATGAAAATGATATTAATAAAGCTAGTTTTTCAATCTTCTTAGCTTCATTTTTAATTTTTAATTTACTTTTGATGTATCTTACAACAATTATTATACCAATCATTAGTTTAATATCAGTGTTCTTATCAATAATTCTCAGTTATAAATTTAACTTAATTCTTTATAATGAGATTAGCAGAAGAGAATCAGAAATTAATGCAATGCTACATATAATAAAGATTGATTTTTCATTGATTCAGGAAATATTAAAAAATAATTCTGATTACAGTATAAATTTCATAATGTTGATTAAAGACTATAACATACCTATATCCTCTGACTTTAAAATAATATTAAAGAAGATTCATGAGGGTATGACACCGGAGGATGAATTAACAAAATTGATGACGCCATCTAAGAATTTTGACGATTATTTAAAAATGCTGTTGACTAATAATTTCGGTTTTAATTCATCCATCCTCAATAATAACGAGACTGATCTAGAAAAGAAATATAAAATTTATATGAAAGAAATCCAATCAAGAATTAGTATATTATTTTTTGTAGGAATTTTCTTCCCTTTAGGCCTGTGCTTCTTGATTTTATTCCAATTAATAAATATGATTTTCCAAACATTATTTGTTCCAATTTTTTTAATCCTATTGAATTTCTTGTTTCGAAAAACAATAAAAAGAAATTCTTATTTAATTGGTGTTTTAAACAACTATTCGAAGCTAGAAAAAAAAAAATTTGATGAATTTATACAGTTTTTAAGATCCTTTGCTATTAATTTAAAAAGAAATATTTCACCAGAACTATGCTTCCTGAATTCTTATAACCAAAATATTAATCGACTGCAATTAATAAAACAATCAATAAGAACACAAGTATCTCGTCTACTAAATTTTAATTGCACCTTCAATGAAATTTTACAGTTCTTAAAAATAGATATGAAATCTGTACGTTATAATGTAATTTTGGACGTTATTCAGAAATTTATAGATAAAAACTCTTATTATTCATCAGAGAAAATCTTAAATATTTTAACAATAATATCCAAACATCAAAACCTGGAGGAAAAATTAGAACTCATCATTAAAGGAGAGAAGTTTAAAATTTTTTTCTTCATATTTATAGTACCCATATTATTAGGAGCTATTTCTGGAATGTTTCCTTTTTTTACGTTGATTAATGAAAATATAAAGTTTAATAGTAACACATTATTTAGTGAGATGAATAATTTAATGGACGTAGAACAATTAATTATAATTTTCTTCGTATTTATTTCAAGTGTTTGTATTACGTCTAATTATTTTTTAAGTGTTATAAACCATCAAAATAAATTATTCTTAATCATTATCATAGTTCTTCTTTTTATTTTAGCATTTTTTGTTTCATTCATAAATATCTTATCCTTCATTTAGGAAAAAATTAAAACCTCTATGCATAAAAAAAAAGATAAACAAGTTCGACAAATAAGTATATCCCAATAAATAAATTTATCAGGGTCGAATAAAATAAGAAAATTTTGAAAATTGGAACATCTTTTAAATTGCTGATATATATTTGTAGTTCCATTCTATCTAATAAAAGATAGAGTGGTATTAACAAAATTAGAAATAATAGGAAAGATAAGAGAGTTGTTATCATATCCGCAGATATTACAGAGTAAAGAAAAAGAATTATATAAATGCTTAAAATAATAAATATTTCCATTAATAAGATATGTAAATCTAACATCTCCGAAATATATTTCTTCTTAAATTATTTAAAGATCTTAAATTTTTAATAAACGTTATATAAGAGAAAAAGCTGATAATAATTATGAGAAATTTAAAATTGAAGGGACTCAAATACAACAAAGGTAAATATCTTCTTTATAATGATCGATTTGTGTTTTTTCCACCTCAAATAATTGATATTCTATCATCTATTTATGGTGAAGGTGTAAAATCCTTATTGGTCTGGCTTGGAAAAAAAACGGGTTGGACTTTGATACAAAATTGGGATGAGAATTTAAAACCTAAATCTCTAGAAGATTTAATAAATCAGTTTTGTAATATATTGAGCAATCATGGATGGGGGCGTTTTGTACCTAAACAGATCTCCGATGATTTACTCGTTATCAACCTCTATCATAATATTTCTTCAGAATTAGAAAATAAATCAAAATATTTTTGCTATTTCATTACTGGTATACTCACAGGTATTGGAGAATTTGCACTATATAGGGTAAACGTTACTGAAAATTATTGTTGTCTTGAAGATTTAAACTTGGATTTTTGTGAATTTAATATCCAGAAAAAATAGATTATAATAGAAAAACTTACCAAGGATCCCATTCTTCTGGGTTTAATTCTTCACTTTCATTATCTTCCACGTTTTCTTCAGTATGATCAGGATTTATTTGGTAAAGTTCACTTTTAATATTAGCAGTATCTTGAATTTGAGATTTTTTTTCTTTGGATACACGTAAATCATCATTTATTACAAAAGGTTCTTCCCCGATAACAACATCTTTAAAAGCAGTAATTAATGAGAGAAAATTGTAAAATTCCTCCTTGTTCATTTCAACTTTTACAGATTTATTACTCTTCAACAGTGCTAACTTTATAATCCTAACTTCTCCGCTGATTTCAACTGAAGTAATTTCAACATTCTCATTATTATGTTTTAATTGTATTTTCCAGGAAGTTTCTCTTGTTTTTTCAATCTCCATAAAATTTTTTTCACTTCAAAAATATTTAAGCTCCAATAATTAAATAAAAATTAATAAATTTATAATTAATTTGATTTTATTTAATTATACTGCTAGTATTAAAAAATATAATGTAAAATATGAGACCATCACTAATATAGTTAGAGGAGGTCGAATTTGAATTAATACTTGAGTCCTCCTTTTATCATTATTATATATTATAAATAAAGATTTAATAGGATTTTTCTCAATTTGACTATCAGGCAAGCTAAAATAATCTAAAAATTTAAAAAAGCCTCTAAGATATAATCTCTTAAAAATTGAGAACTTATATACGGAGTAGAATAAAATAAGAAAGGATTCTTTCTCCTTATAACAACTATTCTGTACTAGAGTAAAAAAAATTAATAAAAGAAAAAATAATGAAAATATTACGAAAAAAGACAAAACTAAATGTGTATTTAAGAATTTTAGAGGATGAGCAACAAATATTAAGATTATTAGTTTTCCATCACTTCCTCCAATTATTCTTAAACAAAATAAAATAAAAGAAAGGAAAAATGTTAAAAAAAAAAAAAAAATCTCAAGATCATAAAAATAGTGATACCCTGAGAATAAATTGTAGATTCAAAGATGGTTAAGGAAAAACTAAACATAATTAATATTTTAAATATATAATTAGGTATTTTCCTAAATTTCACATCAAAATATAAAAATATAAAAAAAGTGAGAATTAAAAAACTTAAACTCATAAACGATAAAAGAAATCTCATCTTTTTAGAAATCTCCTTCCCATATTTCTATAAATTTTTTCAAACTTCTTGCCTTGATATTCTCTAGTTTGAATCTAAAAATTTTTATTCGTCCAAATTTCTTTTCTTGAACTAAATCATATATTTTTAGATAATCCAAATGCTTTGAAACACTTACATAATTCAATTTTGTTTTTTTTATGATTAACGAAATCGTTAATTCTTCATTAATAGCCAAAGATTTTAAAATTTTAACCCTAGCTCTTGAACCTAATAAATCCTCCACTAAATATTTTCTTTGCGTTGTCTTTACGATCATATTATTAAACCATTTGAATTTAGTAGTTTAATTATATTTTTTTCTAATTTGGGTAAACTTAAATCTGAGATTTTGATTAATGCCCGTCTTCCTTTGATTCCCTCACTTATAACATTTATTAAAATTATATTATTTTTTTTAAACTCTTGTAGATAAATCCATAATTGTGAATGAGATCGAGGAGATAATTTTGTATTTTCACAAATTATATAGTACCTTTTTAAAACTTCTGAGAGTGAGATTTCAATTTTATCCCCTTTACCCAATTCCTTTACGATTGCGAGTAAAAACGTTAATTGTTCATTATTCATATAATTTAAAACATCAGAAGTTGAAAATGGAAGTAGATCTTGATTCGCTAATCTTATACAATCTGTAGTAATGTATTTTAGATTTTTACTATCCGCAATTTTACTTGCTCGCCATAATAAGTTTAATCCGTATCTTACATCACCCGAATTAAAGGTGATATCTGATATCATCTCAATCATTTTATTAGATATTACATTTTTATGTAAGCTTACATTAGTTCTGTACTTTAATATATCAAAAATTTGTTCTTTAGAATAGGTGCTGAATTTTATAATATTTCTCTGGAGTGTGCTCATTGTACTGTTATCTAGATTATTTAAACAAATGATATCTCTTACTATTCCTATCAATGATATCCTTTGTTTTCCACTAATAGCACCCTCATTGACTCTAGTTAAAGAGTAAATTAAATCATCATTTTTATTTATTAGATAATTTAATTCATCTAAAGCAATTAGTATATGTAAGTCCTGATGGTTAAGAAGATCGATAAGAATATCTAGTAAATCTTGTGAAGAGAAACCTCTTTTTGGAAATTTACTATCCAATAAACGAATAATCTTATTTAAAACCTTATAACTTGTTCTTTCCTTTCGACAGTTCACGTGTAAGAATTTTATATTAAGATCCCTCTTACCTGAAATAGCTACTAAAATTTTACCGAAATATTTTACTGTAACAGTTTTACCTACTCCTGTCTTTCCCGTAATTAGTATTTTACGAGATACTGAATTTGGATTGGTTATTAAAGCTAAAAAAAGCTGTGATAGAAGTGATAATTCCTTTACGCGATGTGGTAATTTTTTTGGAATGAAAGTGATGTCAAGCTTGCTCTCGTCTTTAAATATTGATGGTTTTCTTAATAATTCTTCAAAATATTCCATGACTATAAAATTATATAAAGGGATTTTATAGTGAATTAAGAAAATATTCGTTTATAATAAAGTACAGAGTATTAATTTTTTATTATGAAATTCAAATTAAAATCAATTGTAAAATTCCAAATATTAATAAAGTAATAAATGAGATCGATCCGAGAATTTTATGCCTTAAAGAACCCATATTACTGAAATCATTGAATTTTGTCGAGTTAAAGGATTCTCGAAATTAATACCTAAAAATTAGTTCTTTAGCAGGAGTTACACCTTTTCTTTTATTGTTTATGAAAAAAAATGATAGAATTATCGAAATTATTATCAACACAATGGAGATTGGTAAGATATTAAAAGTGAGAGAGTTGCGAGTATTAGAATAATTAGTTTCGGTAATGTTTAACTTTAAATTCAGCGTTTTATTCTTTAAAAGCTTTGATCCGTTAAATTTTAAATTAATAAGGAAAACCCCCTTCTTTTGATCAAAATTAAAAATGTTGTGAGCTAAGTTTATATATAGAGTCCCTAAGTTATCCGTTCTATATTCATCTATAAATTTAAGCGTACCATTCTCAAATATTTGTAATTTAATGCTACAGTTAATTAAAGGTTTTATAGTTTGATTGAATGTAGAATAGTAGAATAATGAAATTTCCAAATCTTCGTTTTTGGTTAAACTATCTTTAAAACTCATAATATCAATAAATACGGGATTCTTTTCAACTAATACATAATAGATAAATTTTGAATCATTGAAGATTATATTATTTGTTAAAGTAAATATTAATTTGTTAGATCCGAGTTTTAAATGAGGAATAGATGATAAAAAAATACTAATCATTCCAGTTTTATTTGTAGTATAATTATATTGATAAATACTTAAATTATTAAACATGATCTCAAAATGAATTGTTTGATTAATTTGATCTAATTTATGCTCTGTGGTGGAGTTATCATAAAACTTCGCTTCAAATCTTAAGTCTTCACCATATTTTAAAATTTCTTCAAATCCCGTTAATTGACATCCTAACTCACGTTTTATAACTTTAATTCTAATCGTCTCCAAAAAGGTGAAAATTGTATTTGTGGAATCCAATTGAAAGTAGTAACTATAAAATCGTATAAAGAAAATATTCGAGTAACTAGTTAGAGATAAGTTTAAATCATTAAAATCTAAGATCCAAAATTCTTCAAAATTACCATTTTCGTTAAACTCTGTGGAATTCCAAATAATTTTATTGGAGATGTTAAAAATTTGGACTTGTACAAATGCTATTTCTGTATTTGTATTGTAATTTAACTCCCATGAAGCATTTATTTTAATCTCTTCATTAAAATAATATTTTTCTTTATCCGTTTGAAAGTTATTCAACCTGCTATAATAAGCCTTTGTAAAATTAGCTAAAAAGAAAAACTCAACAAACAAGAATATTAAGATCATTAAAATTTCTCTTTTTTTCACATCTAATTCCTCTAATTAAAAGTATAAAAACCAAAACAAATCCAAAAAAATTTTATTTTACAAAATATTTAATTCTAATATAAAAAAAAAGTGAGAATTTAGTATAGAAATGGGAAAAGTAAGAACAATTTTGATTAAGCACACATCAAAAGAGCTAATAAATAAGTATCCTAATGTGTTTACTACCGATTTTAACGCAAATAAAAAATTATTAGATAAATATCTTGAAATAGATTCAAAACATTTGAGAAATAGAATCTCAGGATATATTGTTATTCTATTAAAAATCAGAAATAAGGAATAATATAATTTAGACGGACATTTTCAATTGTAATATTAAAATCTAAATAATATTGAACTGGAGAGGGATAAAAATTAACGAAGACATTAAGAAAATGGCAGATCTTCTAAGATCTGGAAATACTATGCTAAACATGGCATGTCCCGTATGTAACAATCCTGTTTTTCGTAATAAAGGTGGAGTATCATTCTGCCCTGTATGTAATAAAAAAATCTTAGTTGTAAAAAATATACCTGATCAAAACAGTAGAAGGGTACTCAAAGAGAACATTATTTCTAATGAAGAGCAAGAAGAAAAGAAATATTCTCAATATAATAAGACCTTGGATATGTTGAAAAACGTATTGTTTGAAAAAATAAGTTGGATAACTCAAGAATTAAAATCAGTAACCCAGATTCACTTAATTGAAATCTATTCTAAAATATTATTAAATTTTTTTCAAATTTTATCCAAATTTCCGGCTGAGATCATGAAAAATCAGTAATAGGATTATATTTTTATGATAATATTTTCCTTTTAGATATTTCCTAAAAATATTTTAAGTTTTTCCAGAAAATGGATAAAACCTAATGCTTCTGCCGGGATTTGAACCCGGGTCCCGAGGGTGAGAGCCTCGAATGCTTAATCCTATTACCTCGTAATCGAATTCAAGGTTAGTTTGACCGGACTACACTACAGAAGCATAAATTCAACGTTTATTTAAAATTTTTGATGCTGATTTTACTAAATGCAAATTATTTTAAAAATTTAATTCCTGTAATTATAAGCTTTCTCTACAGTTTGTTAGGAATAAATGAATTTAGATGAGAGAGAAAAATAGATATGGAAAGAATTTTTTTTTTTTTAATAAAAAAAATATGTTAAATCATAAAAAGTGGTTTTAATAGATTTACGTAATGGTCTCTTATGGAGTATTCCGCTATGTTTGTAGCTTCTGATAGAATTTTTTGAGTTAAAACTGCTTTTTGTGATCTTTCTTTAGCCAATATTTTATCCGCTAAATAAATTATAGCCCCAGTTAAAATGAAAGGATTTCTTCCTCCCCTCTCCCTTAATGGTAACTTTTTTAATATTTCCCGACATTTTAATATAAGGCAATTTTGAAATTCATCTTTAGATAGTAGTACTCCTTTTTTTTCCAATCTATCTTTTAAAACTTCATGATTAATAATAGCATTTATCAAACGAATAAGATAATCTTCGCTCTTATGTGGTGTTGAGTCACTATTCAAATGATGTTTGTACTTTAAACCATCTCTTAAAATTAATCTTGGGTTGACTCTGTGGCCAAAACTTTGAAATGCCATCGCTATCTCGTTAATCGTGATTGGAGCATTGTGATTTTCTTTCCTTGCTGCTAGAAAAATGCAAAATGCAATTAAAGATATATTGTTAATGACTCGTTCTTCATTTTTAATAATTTTTTTATAGAAGTAAGCAGCATTATTACGAATATTTTTATTTAAGTTAAGAAAAAGTGAAATTTTATTTAGGATGTTAAAAACTCTATATTCAGTTTCATGATTTTTTATTCTAAGAAATTGAGCGTAATTTTTTTTTAATCTTCTAAATAATTTTTGCTCATTTGGAGATATTAGACTTCCATTTTTATCTTTTAAGTATTTTGAGTTTTCATAATCGATAAAAGAACCTAATCCTCCTACAAAATCTGTTCTTTCACCTAGAGCTACATATTGCTTGCTCAAATTACTTCTATCCTTTGATTCATTGAAGATAAATGAAGATTCTTTAAATAGGTTATTAACTACCAGACCACATTCTTTACACGTTTTTTCATGGCTGTTTATAATAAGTTTTCCTCTGCATTCAGGACATTCTTTAAAAAATCTATTAGAGTTTTCGATTTGATTAATATTAACCACCTTTAATTCTGCTTTTTATTTTTACTAACACAAGGATAAAATATTTTAATTATGTGGAATATCAGTCATCCCACTAGGAATTTAGTTTTTCTGAAATAGAATATCAATCCCTAGAGAGAGAGGGGGGGAACAAAAAAAATAAAAAAAATATGGATTTAAAATATTATTTTTAGAGTTATAATGACCAAACACATGAATAAAAAATCCCTAGAATCTAAAATTAAAAAATATGACAAAAATGTCTGAACGCCTTGATATTATAGAAAAAATTAAGAAAATACCCTATCGTAATTTTGAAATATTAGACGATTTAATAAAAATAATAAAGAAGATTATAGAGGGGAAAAGAGAAATAATGTATTCTGATATTATTAACTTAATTATAAGAGAGGGTTATCTAGGAGAAAATTATAAACAAATAATTATATGGTGTAATTATAAGATTAGATTAGGAAAATATTTTGTAGAAATTTAGTAATTATTCATGCGAAATATTCAAATTGGTTTTTGATAGTAAAATGATAAAAGTCTATTACTTAACATAACGGAAATATAAATACTAAATTATAATAATAGGTATTAATATATTTTAATAAAAATTAAAAGAATATTTCTTTTATTTTAAAATCTTTAAGAATCATATTCAAAAGAACAATTGATTCATATTATAATTTAATATTTTAGGTTGATTTTTCAATGGTTCGATTCACAGCAGATCATAAAGTTTATATTAAAATTCTTTACTGGGGGATGGCAGGATCAGGAAAAACAACAATGGTAGATACACTTTATAGATTCACTAAAGAAAATGAGAAAGATATAGAGCCGACAGGAAATTTAACAAAAATTTCGATGGCAAGTGGATCTACACTATATTTTGATAGGGGGATCTTTCAATCCACAAAACAAAAAAGTAGAGGTAAAGTATTCTATCATGTATATACTGTAGCAGGTCAGAGAAGATTTTCTCCACTAAGAAAAAAAATATTTAAGGGGAC
>SDBT01004415.1_pt1 | contig 23893 bp, 20 predicted proteins | sample 2277101 | NCBI WGS metagenome assembly SDBT01 (sample SAMN10404973, study PRJNA504765) | marine sediment metagenome | isolation source: marine sediment core GS10_PC15, 103 cmbsf | place: Arctic Ocean: Southern Knipovich Ridge | collected 2010 | reverse complement strand
CCTGTGAACCAGGCAATGCCCAGCGTTGACATAGCAGCAAGCGCAGTTGAGAACATTCTCAACCGCAAGCATTTTGTCAGGCCAGCCTGGGCGGGCACCCTGGAGATCTTGGTGGTTCTGTATTTCGGTTTGTTTCTTCTGGTTGTCATCCCCAGGGTAACTCCCCAGGTCGGTGCTCTAATGTTGGGGATTTTTCTGATATCCTGGCTCGGTGTGGCATCTGTTCTTTTTATGGCGCATGGCTATTGGCTGAAGGTGTTTGCGCCTGTTGTCCTTTCCGTTGTTGGCTATGCAGTTGTCAGGTACAGGACGCCTTTCGGCAAAAGGCAGGATGAAAGTGCGGAATTGAACAAGGCTCTGGGGCTTTCGTTTCAGAGCCAAGGTATGCTGGACATGGCCTTTGAGAAGTTCCTGAAATGCCCGATTCAACACAAATCAGCAAAGGAACTGCTTTACAACCTTGGGCTGGATTTTGAGCGAAAAAGGATGTTCAATAAGGCCTTGGCAGTTTATGAGCATATCATGAAGGAGGGAGACTTCAAAGACATAGCCGAGAGGATAAAAAGGTTCAAAAGCCTGGAGGATTCTCTTGTGCTCGGTGCAAATTCAGCCAAACATGAAGAAACCTTGATACTGGAAGATCTGGCGACCAACCCTACTCTGGGTCGTTACGAGATCCTGAAGGAACTGGGACAAGGCGCCATGGGTACAGTCTATCTTGGAAAGGATCCCAAGATCAACCGAGAGGTGGCTATCAAGACCCTCAGGTATCGGGAGGTGGACCCGGACCAGTTGGAGCAGGTGAAGAAACGGTTTTTCCGTGAGGCAGAAGCCGCAGGAAAACTCTCCCACCCGAATATCGCCACAATATTCGACGTAGGGGAGGATTACGACATGGCCTACATGGCCATGGAACTCATCAAAGGGGAGAATCTGACAGGCTGTTGCCGACAAGGAAAGCTGCTGTCAGTGACAAGGGCGCTATCGCTTGTCTCTCAGGTGGCTGAGGCCCTGGGTTATGCCCATAGTCATGGTGTGGTACACCGGGACATCAAGCCGGCTAATATCATGCTCTTGAAAAACGATCATATTAAGGTCGCGGACTTCGGTATTGCCCGAGTCATAGCTTCATCCAAATCCAGCACCCAAACGGGGCTTGTTCTCGGCACTCCGAGCTACATGTCGCCCGAACAGGTTGCAGGAAAAAAGGTGGACGGCCGTTCCGACCTGTTCTCTCTGGGTGTGGTCCTTTACGAGCTGTTAGCCGGAGACAAGCCCTTCAAAGGCGACAACATCGGGGCCCTCATGTACGCCATCTCCAAGGCTTCCTGTACCCCGCTTGCCGAAGTGGCCCCCGATGTGCCCGCCTGTTGCGTCAACATCGTTGATAAGCTGCTGGCAAAAGGCGTAACCAGAAGGTTCAAGACAGCCGACGACCTGGTCAAACAGATACAACTATGCCTTGAAAAACTGGACTGAACAATGGAATATCTCGCAGATTTTTTTTCAAACCAGAACCAAGGAGGTGACCAATGCTGAAAGTATTGCTGAAGTTTAATGATGAGGTGCTGGAAACATTTCAAATCGACAACCCACAAACAGATGTTGGCAGGAATGCAGAAAACGATATCTGCATCGACAATCTGGCTGTCTCCTCGCGTCATGCACGGATTAGCAATGAACAGGGCCAATATTTGATTGAGGACCTAAACAGCACAAACGGAACGTATGTGAATGAGAAAAGAATCACCAAAAAAACCTTGAAGAACAATGACACCGTGACTATAGGCAAGCATACGTTGGTGATCTGTGTGGAACAACAGGGGGTTGAGACCCCTAACCTGGGTATCCAAGAAATCGACAGGACCATGGAACTCGATACCAAGCGGCACAAAGAAATGTTGAAAAAGGAAGCAAAGCACTGAGGGCGACCGTGAGATCTTTGCATAACCTCTTTGAGCGGCATTATGGACTTTTTTGGGGTACCCATCCGGGCGAAACGAACGGGCCCACGTCAGTGGGCAAATCCCAAACTGCCTGAGGCCGTTAGGCCGAGTTTAGCGTTTTCTTTTTGTTATCATGGCTAAGATAGAAGCACTCAAACTAGAACCTGGAATGGTCATGGCGGCTGACCTCAGGGACCGGAATGGCCGTTTTCTCCTGGGCAAAGGAGTAAAACTGACCCCAAAGCACCTGAAAATTATCAAGACGTGGGGAATACTTGAGGCAGACGTAGACGGGGTATCTGAAAAGGACGTGGACGCAAAAACAACGGCCCACGTGGACCCCGCAGTCCTTGAGCTGGCAGACACGCTGACGAAGGAGCTCTTTGTCCATACTGACCTGGAGCACGAAGCCATTCGCCAGCTGTTTCAGATCTGTGTGGTGCGAAAGGCCCAGGAGCTTGCCAGAGCACAGGAGTGCCCCAGCATAGAAGAGACACCGGACCACTCGAAAGCCGAACTGCAGAAGCCTCTGAAGGGAAACACTGGGAAGAAGATTGCCCCTGACAGATTACTCAGAAACAAATTGGAACTTCCTTCATTGCCGGTCATATTCAACCAGATCAGTGAAGCAATAAGAGATCCAAGGAGCTCTGCATTTCATGTTGCCAATATTATCAGCAACGACTCCAGCCTGTCTGCACTCCTGTTGAAAATTGCAAATAGTGCCTTTTACAGCTTTCCGACTAAGATCGATACCATATCAAGGGCGGTCGCAATCATAGGAACCAAACAGCTTAGCACTATTGCGTTAGGTACATGTGCCCTTAGTATGTTCAAGGATATTCCTCCTGACCTCATGGACATGAGATCATTTTGGGAACACAGCATTACTTGCGGAATCGTTGCCAGGATTATCGCCAGTCATAAGGATAACTCCACTACCGAGCGTTTCTTCCTGGCGGGGTTACTCCATGATATTGGAAGGCTAACAATGTATAAGTATGTTCCAGCTCAGGCCAAAGAGGCGCTCCTGAGGGCCAAGCAAACGAACAGCCTGTTGCACAAGGTAGAAGAAGAAGTCTTCGGATTTGATCACTGCCTCATTGGCGGTATGCTATTTAAGGAATGGAGATTTCCCGTGACACTGGAAGATTCTGTCAGATATCATCATGGGGACTCAGAAAGCGAAATGTCCTTAGAACCCGCCATAGTCCATTTATCCGACCTGATTGCCAATGCCTTGGGGATAGGCACAAGTGGAGAGCGGCTTGTCCCACCGCTGGACACAAAAGCATGGGAGGAGATAGGGCTGTCTACTGGTGTTTTGAGCGCAACCATAAATCAGGCGGATCGCCATATCTCGGAAACGGTCCACATCTTTTTTCCTAATGAGTGAGAAATACGCAAAAAGAGACGTCCAAGACCTTCAGGAACGCCTTGAGTACCTTGAAGAGGTGCACCGTCTCACTTGGGACGTATTGGAGGTGGCCGGTTCTTTGGCGGATTTCCAGACCAGTATCCGCAATATGGACGATGCTTCAGCCATATTGCAGGAGACTGGTGCGCGTACACACAAACTGATACCGTTTCAGGCCACTGCGTTTTTCCTCGTAAATGAAACCGATTCCGAATTTGTGCTCGCTGATTGCAGTCCTGAAAAGTACGCTCAATTTTTCCAAGAGGAAGTTGATTTCTTGATCGACAATGGGACCTTTGCGTGGGCCTTGAGGGAAAAGACGCCCGTTATTGTTTCATCCAAGGACTACAAAAAGCGGCTGGTTCTGCACGTGATGACCACGAGTTCCAGAACCAGGGGTATGTTCATCGGCATGCTGGCACGAGGAGAAAAGGATATACCTCACACCTCTTTGTCCTTGCTGTCGATTGTGATGCAAAACAGCGCCAATGCCCTTGAAAGCTTTGAACTCTATAGCATCATAAAAGACATCAACGTCAATCTGGAAAGCATGGTTGAAGAAAGGACAGAACAGCTGACGTATCGAGTCGAATTTGAAAACCTTATCGCCGCAACATCCACAACTTTCATCAGCCTGGCTCCTGATGAGATAGACACTGGCATAAAGCACGCGCTACAGGCAATTGGAGAATTCATTGGTGCAGATCACGGCTATGTCATGCTTCTGTCCGGGAACGGACAGAGCGTGGATGACAGCTACGAATGGCGATTGGAAGGGGCCGAATCCCAGACAGCAAAATTCAGGGAAATGGGACTTGATGCCTTTCCGTTGCTTGCAGACACGATAGGCAAAGCTGAAAACCTTCACGTTCCCTCTGTTGCTCAACTCCCCCAGGATGTAAAGACACAAAACCCTTTACTGCAACGGACTGAATCCCTTATCGCCGTGGCGATGGTTTCTGGAAAGGCTGTGATCGGCCTGCTGGGGTTCGATTCGGCAAAGGAGCAAAAATCTTGGTCTGAAGATGCGGTATCGCTCATCAATATTGTGGGAGAGATGTTTGTTAATGCGTTAGAGCGCAAGCGGGCAGAGGGAGAAAACAAAAAACTTCAAGACCAACTCCTCCATACGCATAAGATGCAGGCCATCGGGACTCTGGCCGGTGGGATTGCCCATGACTTCAACAACCTGCTCATGGCCATACAGGGTAATGTCTCGTTGATGTTTTATGACATCGACCCGACAAATCCCAACCACAAAATGCTCAAGAGAATTGAAAACCGGATTCAAAGCGGCTCAGCACTAACAAGGCAGCTTCTTGGATACGCCAGAAAGGGCCAATACGACGTCCAGCCTGTTGACCTTAATCAACTGTTGGAAGAGACCTCTGAAACCTTCGGCAGGACAAAAAAGGAGATTACCGCGCGTCTGGAGCTTGCAGACGACCTGCTTGCCATAGAGGCGGACAAGGGGCAAATCGAGCAGATCCTGCTGAATCTTTACGTGAACGCTGCTGACGCAATGCCTGATGGCGGGAGTCTCATCTTGAAAACCGCCAATATCCGCCACAACGATATGAAGAATAAAATGTATGATCCAAAGCCAGGCAACTATGTCCTCCTGGCGGTTGCAGACACGGGTGCCGGCATGGACAAGCAGGACATGGAACGTATATTCGAGCCATTTTTCACGACCAAAGAGATGGGCCGGGGTACAGGCCTCGGATTGGCCTCTGTTTACGGTATTGTAAAGGCCCATGGTGGATACATTGATGTAGATTCTGAAAAAGGACATGGGACCACCTTCAGCATTTATCTGCCCGCCTCAGAAAAGAATGCGCCAAAAATCGTCGAACCTGCCGGGCAAGTCATTGAAGGAACAGGTACCATCCTGCTGGTCGATGATGAACCAATGGTTTTGGAAGTGGGCGGTGAGATCCTCAAGAAGCTGGGCTACGCGGTGCTTGAGGCCATGAGCGGCAGAGAGGCCATTGACCTTTATGAGGCAAACCAAGACAAGATCGATCTAGTTGTGTTGGACGTGGTGATGCCGCACATAGGTGGTAGCGAGGCCTATGACAGAATGAAGGCGATCAATCCTGATGCAAAAGTGCTTCTTTCAAGCGGATATAGCATTGAGGGCCAGGCAAAAGAGATAATGAAACGTGGCTGTGATGGCTTTATTCAGAAACCCTTCAACATGATAGAGCTGTCCAAAAGAATAAGTGAAGTGCTTGGAAAGTGACAGCCCTTCAGGCAATCTCCGGCAGGACCTGACTATGATGCGCCAGAATCAATCTATTTTCGGGTGCTTGCGAACATATCGGAACGCTTGCGAACAGCTTCAAACGATGGCTAAAGGTTCCCCCCCTCCGTGCCGATAAGAATGTAGACGGAACTGTTGTGAATAAAGGCAAACCTCCCGAAAGGGTGGGACGCAAAGTTTCCGGCCCGGAAATGATGGGTGGCGGGGCTGCCCGGCAGGCTGACAGTCCAAACAATCAAGCCCATTCTTCGGTATAGGAGTATGGGCTTTTTTCTTGGGAAACGGCCAGGCCGGTTAGGAGGTGCACCATGTTTGAGGCGATCAGCAACACGGCAAACGTGAATCAAGTGGAACCCCAGCCTGTTGACGCCCAAGAGGAGGTTGTCCCCGAAGAGACAACCGATGTGGCTAAAGGCAAGGTTAATCCTGCAGAATCCCTTCCGAGCTCTTCACAAGAGTCTGATTTGAGCACAAGAGCCGACTCAGAGGACGTACGCCGTGATTCGGGGGAAGAACGTATAATTGATCTCGTGGGTTAGGGTACAATTTCCGAGCCATTGAATTGTTGATTGGTGATTGGAAACTGGTACCGTTGAAGACGAAGGCTCCAAAACACTAAACCATAGTCTCTTTCGTGTTTTCGTACTTTCGTGTTTTCGTGATATTTGTTTTATTTTTCGCTGTTGAAGGGACAATCGTCAATCCTCAACCGGCACCTTCGTTTACTAATGACGAAAGATGAAGCGCAATCCCGACAGGTCGGGACATACCGGGATTTGCGAAGCCGTCCATCACGACTATCATAATTGCGGCAAGATTCCCCCAGCAAGAATTCCATTACCTGCATACCCCACTACGGCATGATTCCTGCTAGCAAAAGGACAGGAGACGGATACACATGAACGAAGACACCATCAGGGTTCTACTGATTGAGGACGATCCTGAAGACGTTAGGTTGATCCAGAAATTGTTGTCTGAAACGGCAATGGCCAGGTTCGCACTGGAGCCTTTCGATACACTTTCTTCAGGGCTGAAGCGCTTGGCCAAAGGCGACATTGACGCAATTGTCTTGGATCTGGGACTGCCCGACTGTCAGGGGCTTGACACATTTACCAGAACCCAGGATCAGGGGCGGGACGTGCCCATCGTGGTACTCACGGACCTTGATGATGAAACGTTGGCAATCCAGGCAATGCGGGCAGGCGGACAGGATTATTTGGCCAAGCAACAGTTGGATAGCAACCTGCTGGTGCGCACATTGCGCAATGCCATTGAGCGAAAGCAGTCGGAGGAGGCGCTGCGAAGGGCCAAGACCGATGTCGAAGCTGTGAACCGACAATTGTTGGAAACCAACAAGCAGCTTGAGGAGGCGGTTGCCAGTGCCAAGGAGATGGCCGCCCAAGCCGAGATGGCCAATGCCTCCAAGAGCGAATTCGTCGCCAACATGAGCCATGAAATCCGCACCCCCATGAATGCCGTAATCGGTATGACACGGCTGCTGCTCGACACTGAATTGGCCCCTGAACAGAGGGAGTATGCTGATATGGTCAGCACCAGTGCCGAATCCCTTCTCAAAATAATTGATGATATCCTAAACCTGTCCAAAATCGAGGCAGGAAAACTGGAAATGGAAAATATTGACTTTGATCTTCGAGCGACCGTGGAAGACGTGACCAAGATACTGGCTCAGAAAGCCCGTAGGAAGACCCTGGAAGTTCTTTGCATGGTTCAGCCCGAGGTTCCCTCAGTGTTGTGCGGGGACCCTGGACGCCTCCGGCAAATATTTCTGAACCTGGGAGGCAATGCGGTGAAGTTTACCCATAAGGGCGAGGTCGTCATCAACGTATCCCTGCACGAACAGAGCGATACTCACGCCACAGTCCGCTTCGCCGTCACTGACACGGGCATTGGCATCCCCAAAGACCGCGTGGATCGTCTTTTCAAGCCCTTTTCCCAAGCAGATGCTTCAACCACTCGCAAATATGGCGGAACCGGTCTTGGGCTCGTGATTTCCAAACAACTCTCCGAGATGATGGGAGGACAGATCGGTGTGGAGAGTGAGCAGGGCAAGGGTTCGACATTCTGGTTTACAGTGGTTTTCAAGAAACCAAGCAGAGGCAAAGAGGCCCCGTCGGAGCTTCCTATCAACATCGAGAGAAAGCGCATTCTCGTGGTTGGCGAAGGCGGGACCAATCGGGAACTCCTTTGCGCCTACCTGAAATCATGGGGCTGCGCGCACAAGGCTGCCTCAGACTCACAGGAAGCACTCTCTGTTGCGCGTGAGGCTGCCGAATCCGGAACCCCATTTCACGTCGCCATCCTCGACTACATGATGCCGGATATAGACCGCGATTCCCTGGGAAGGGCAATCAAGACCGACCCAAAACTGAAAGACACTGTGCTGATCATGCTCACCTCGTGGGGTCAACGCGGCGATGCAGCAAAGGCGAGTGAAATGGGTTTTGCCGCCTACCTAACAAAGCCGGTCAAGCGTTCTGAACTTTTTGATTGTCTAGTCACGGTACTTTATGAGGTGCCGGGCCAAACCAGGGGTGATCGGAAGCAGGTCCTTGTCACCCGCCACACGCTGGCAGAGACAAAACAAAAAGTCCGCATCCTGCTGGTCGAGGACAACGTGGTCAATCAGAAATTGGCCGTGCGCCTGCTCGAAAAAACCGGCTGCCGCGCCGACGCAGTGGCGACCGGCAAGGAAGCTATCAAAGCGTTGGAAACGGTTTCCTATGATGTGGTCCTAATGGATGTTCAGATGCCTGAAATGGACGGTTACGAAGCCACCAGGATAATCCGAGACCCACAATCCAATGTGCGCAACCACGACATTGCCATCATCGCCATGACAGCACACGCAATGAAGGGAGACCGAGAACGTTGCATTGAGGTGGGTATGGATGATTATGTGTCCAAACCCATCAGACCCAAGCAGCTCTTTGACGCAATCAACAAGTTCCTGCCCGAACCTGAAAAAACCCCTTAGGGCTTGCGCCTTTCTCGGTTCCGGCCTGGTCGTATCAGGAATCAGGATAGTAATCGTCTGAGGAGGCCGCAGAAAAACCGATGCCGCCTGAGTATCATACCGGGGATTACTCCCGCCAGGTGGTAGGGCAAAAATTGGCGGCCAGTCACATCCCAGCCCATCCCAAAACGCACCACAGCATAGACCCCCCACACGCCAACGCCTGCAGCTACCAGGATGCTGCCCAAGACCTTCAACGACTTCCTTTCCTTTTCGTGTGCCATGTCTGCCTCACTGATACTCAGCAACTCGAATTTCGCTCCCCCGTTTGACACAAAGTTCAAGGCTGGCCCGCCCTTGAACTCAATATGAGCTGTGAAATGCAGAGGTCATGTTGTTTTCCGAAAGGCGATATGTCCGTGAACTCATCCATATGTACCACAGTGGCCCTCTATTTGGGATTGACTGCAAAACCTCTCGTCTTTTTCCAGGCAACTCGATAATCCCAAATAGTGGTCCACGCGGCAGCAGCACATTTCATATCGCCTGTAGGAAAATAGCATGACCGGCGACTGAGTTCGTTTCAGCCGAATTCACATCCAAGACAGTCCCAACCTCTCTCCTGTCAAGCATCCGGTCAAAGCTGGGGGTGCGAAACTTGAGTCAGTAACGACTCCGGCTATCTATGTGATCACTACCATAGTCTGAAACGGAACTCCACTCCCGAAATACCTGGGAATTGACACACAACCTTCATTCTTCTAGACTCTGCTGACCAAGAGAGAGCCCTTATCATCAGCAAACGAGGCACAAAAGTGCGTATCCTGATTCAAACCCTCACAGGAGGTCTGCTTGTATACCTCGCTTATTGTTGTCTTCTTTTCTTGTTGCAAAGACATATTCTCTTTCCGCGCGGCCAGATTGGGGCACCTTCGCCAGAGCCGAGCAGCATTGCGGGCTTGGAGAGGATTTGGTTAGACACAGACTTCGGGAAGACAGAAGCGTGGTTTCTCCCCCCTTCTACCTCCCATGGTGCAGGGCGTGCACCAGCGCTCATCTTTGCTCACGGCAACGCAGAGTTGATTGACTTCTGGCCCTTGGAATTCAAAAAGATCACATCGCTTGGGATAGGGGTACTGCTTGTTGAGTATCCTGGTTACGGACGCTCTCAGGGGGCTCCGTCCCAAAAAAGCATTACTGAGACCTTTGTGGCAGCTTATGACGCGATCGTTGCACGCAACGATGTGGATCCATCCAGAATTGTGCTGTTGGGGCGTTCCCTTGGAGGTGGCGCGGTCTGCGCGCTGGCTGAAAAGCGCCCTGCAGCAGCACTTATTCTCCTGTCTGCATTCACGAGTGTCCGGTCGTTGGCATTGAATTTCCTTTTCCCGGGCTTTCTTGTTTTGGATACCTTTGACAATCTTTCGATGGTAAAATCATATCCCGGTCCGGTTCTCGTTGTCCACGGGCGAAATGACAATCTGATTCCGTACAAACACGGAACCGCTCTGTGCCGCGCTGCCCGTCAATGCAGAATGCTTACCTACGACTGCGGGCATAACGATTGTCCACCCAGTTGGGACATATTCTGCAAAGACGTAGAATCGTTTCTCCTCGCCGCTGGCATCATGCACAAATCTCCACAACAGGCTGTTGCCCAAACCAAAATTCCCTTGAGCGGTCATTAAGGGCTTACGCAAAAATAACTGTTACGATGCTTTTAGTACTTGACTTTTCATGATTTTTGCTATATTCGCCCCTTTTGAACTTGAACAAATTCTTATGCGCCATTGTTTGATCCTGATCGAGGACAACAGATGTTGTTGAACAGAATTTTGAATATTCAGCACCGGCTGAACCCTCTTCATGTGTATTGCCGCCTGGTAGACAGGGGGATGAACGCGAGGTTATGTATCTGCCTGTGCAAGTACTATGAAATTTTCATATACAGCTGGCTCGCCTGGGTTACCGTGCTTGCGGCTCGGATTTGCAGGCGCCTGAAACCAACTGGTCTGCGCAATCTCCCCCAGCCCTGAGGCACCCCCCACACAGACCTTTCGCAACGAGACCTTTGAAAAACGCCCCCTTTTGCCCAATGCTGGCGTTAGGCTCAAATTTTAGTCCTCAAAATACTAAATGTATTCCTGTGGCTAAAAATTTTGCCTGCCTTGGCCATGAACAAAATTGAACATTTTTCAAAGGTCTCGCAACCGCCTCCTCCTTTGCATCCAAAGAGCATATCAACGTCCTTGTTTTCGGGAGAAAATGACAACAAACAACGCTCACCCGGAAAACGAAAGATCAAGGGAGAAAAAAGAAGATTTTCCGGGGGGAATGAGTTTTGAACATGTTCCTGTAGAGCCTGCAAGGGCGCTAAAACATACAGATAAAATAGCCTCTTTGAAAAGAGCCTAGCGCGGAGCTTTTCGAGCCATGTCACTATGAAATGCAGTAATAAAAAATAGTTATTCATTGTTGAAAACTATTTCGCAAATGGAGCAAGACTCAGTGCCTTCCGGTTTGGCATTGGATAACCAATGGCCTAGACGACACACAAGGAAAAATTTCATGAAGTTGATGTGCGGGAGCAAGGCTGCCATGGCAGTGCCCTTGTGCAGAAGCCCCGAGGACCGACACCCTTCGCACCCTACGTAACGGAAGATTGACGGTCTCGTAAAGAGTTCAAATAGACGGCAAAATAGAAAGCTCCAAGTTCAAGGCGCGCAAATCCTGAGGAATGAGGCGTAGTTACTGTACTCCGCAGTGACGAAGGCTGCAGCGCAACACAAAAATTGGACTTTTTGCGAAGCCGTCAAGATTGGGCCTGATTGGTTTCGAGGCTTTTTGTTTTGAGGGGATGATGCTCCATGTCCAACATCTTAGTGATAGACGACCATCCGTGTGTTCGAGAACTTGTTTCCAAGGAACTCACGCGTGACGGATACCGGGGGTAGAAGGTGTGGGTGACGCTGAATCGGCAAAGACATACGTGAGGGTCTCACGACCAGATCTGGTGATCCTGGATCTGTTTGTGGACGGACTCAACTATCATGAGCTGTTGCGCGAAATAAAGAACCAAGAACCCAGCCTGCCGGTTATCATCCTGACGGCCTATGAGAGTCTCATGGATGATCCCCGCCTGCCTGAGGCTGATGCCTACGTGACAAAAAGCCTTGACTTTGCCGAACTCAAACAAAAGACAGGAGATTTTGTTGGCGGGAAATCGGGATTTCAGACTGAGGAGCAGGCAACTCCACATGGCGGAAGGTCCAGCTCGGGCGATCGCTCACCTGCTTCTACCCCCAGCTTGCCCGCGTATCAGGCACGTCCGGTTTTTCTCAAGCCCTCCTTGAAGACTCGGTAGAACTCTTCGTGTTCTGCCAGGTCTCCGCGAAGGATCTTTTCCAGGTCGTCAATATCCTTCACATTGACTACCAAGTTTACACTCTTGTTGAATGCCAACATCCTGTCCTTGGTCCTGACGCCCTTGCACAAAAGCACCACAAAGGTATCACGCCGGCTACCCATTGGAAGTTGTACCATATATTGAAGCACGTGGTTAGAGTCTGCGGAACTGGCCTCAAAGGTCTCGTTCAAAACAGTAAGGTTGTAGGTGTGAAATCTCATGAATTTCAACGCATTGCGGGCTGACCCTGCCTCCACAACATAGTAGTTCAACCTCTCCAGTGCATCACGGACCTTTTGTTTTGCTGCCGGATCGTGCTCGCAGACCAAGGCTGTTTCAACCCCGCCCTCCACATAGTCAAAGGGCCTTTCCGCGGAATCATAGCCCTCTGAGGCGACCTCATCGATCATGCCCTTGTCGCTGTCGGCCGACTTGATTGCAGAGGTCCCAGGGCTGGGGTTGATTTCTATCTTGTTTCTGCACTTGGGGCACTTCACGGAAACCGGCCGGCCGGAGCGCATCTTTTCATCGGCCATCCTGAATCTCCCCTTACAGTGCTCGCACTGGATTTGCATGCCTCAACATCCTTCCAATCTGCTCACCCCTGTCGACGTCCATAGCTCAAATCGACATGCAGGCCCTCGATGTCGCTTGTCTTTTCTCCCCGGGCAGCCTTTATGGTGTCGATTCCTCGGCTTACCACTGCTTTGCGAGAGGAATAGGCCATAGCAGTGTCCTCAGCAATAAGGCCGTTCTCGTAAAGATCTACAATGAACTTATCAAAGGTAATCATTCCAAAGGCTTGGCCGGCCTCGATAATATCTCGAAAGGTCTTTCCTTCGGACTCGCCGTGCAAAATGGCATCTTTCACCCTTAAATTGGATCCCATAATCTCAAAAGCAGCCACACGACCACCATCCACCTTGGGAAGCAGCCTCTGCGATACTATCCAACGCAAGGTCTCAGCCAATCGGATACGGACCTGATTGTCCTCTTCAATTCTGAACATCCCCAAAATACGACTAATGGTCTGTCCTGCATCCACCGTGTGAACAGTCGTCAGGACCAGGTGACCGGTCTCGGCCGCGGTCAAACCGATCTCCACGCTTTCACGGTCGCGCATCTCCCCCACCAGAATGACCTTGGGGGCTTGTCGCAAAGCGGCCCGGAGGCCGTGGGCAAAGGTATCGAAGTTGGTTCCCATCTCCCGTTGGTTGAACGTGGCCTTCTTGTGCGGATGTTCGAACTCTATTGGGTCCTCCAGGGTCACCACATGAACCGGATCCCTTTCGTTGATATCATCCAATACAGCTGCAAGCGAGGTGGATTTACCCGTTCCAGTGGCCCCCGTGACGAGGATTATGCCGTTTTTTTCTTTGGCCATGGCATAAAAAGCATCAGGAAGACCCAAATCCTTGCAAGTAGGGATCTTGGTCTCTAATTTTCTCAAGACCACAGAATAGTTGCTCTTCTGAGAAAAAATATTGACCCTGAAGCGGGCCTTGCCCGGAAGTTGATATGACAGGTCGCACGATCCCTCTTCCAGCAGTATCTCAGTCAACCGCCTGTCTTGGTTGATGAGGTTTAGGGCAAAGACTTCCGTCTGAAATGAAGTTAATTCTTTAAAGGGGGGTTCAAGGCTGACGGGGCGCAAGACTCCATCGCTTTCCACCTGAAAGGGCCTGCCCACGGTGAGGTTTAGATCGGACACATTCCTTTGACTGCCAAGCATCCGGGTCATGATGTGCTCTATCTCTTTTTTTCTCATGGTACTTGCCCCTCCTCAACGTCACACAATGGACACCTCGTGCAAGCGTTATACCTCGGTAAAGTCAGCGGGGGCACCCTTCAACATGGTGCGAAACATGTTCTTGTCGTTGGCTTTGGCATAGGCCTCATCGGAACTGATCCAGCCCTTTTTCAAAAGATCCATAATGGCGTCGTCCAACAATTGCATACCGTATTTCTTCCCGGTCTGCATCATGGACGGAGTCTGGTGCGTTTTTCGTTCCCGAATCAGATTTCGTACCGCTGGGGTGGCAACGAGGATCTCCAGGGCCACACACCTGCCCCTTTTGTCTATCCTCTTGAAAAGTACCTGGGAGAGCACGGCCCGTAGGCCGTCTGCCAGCGTAGATCGGACCTGCTCCTGTTGGCTGGCGGGAAAGACCTCAACGATGCGGTCAACAGTGGTAACAGCACTGGAGGTGTGCAGGGTCGCAAAGACAAGATGCCCGGTGGAGGCTGCTTCAATAGCCAAAGAAATCGTCTCTAGATCTCTCATCTCGCCCACCAGAATGATGTCCGGGTCTTCACGAAGAGCACCTCGAAGAGCCGATGAAAATGACTGGGTATGTGTCCCTATTTCCCGCTGGTTCACCACGCATGATTGACTGTGGTGAACAAATTCGATGGGGTCTTCAATTGTAATGATATGATCCTTACGTATCCTGTTGGCCTGGTCCAGTATAGCTGCAAGCGTTGTGGACTTGCCACTGCCCGTAGGCCCCGTGACCAGCACCAACCCGCGGGGCAAGCTGGCGAGTTTGGATACTACAGATGGCAACCCCAGCTGTTGGCAAGTCATGATCTTGTCCGGAATCTCCCGGAACACTGCCCCAGTGCCGTTCTTTTGCATGAAAAAATTTGCCCGATAGCGGGCGAGCCCAGGGATTTCATACCCGAAGTCCACATCCCCGGTCTCCTCAAATATCTTGACCTTGTCTTCAGGGGCGATCTCATACAGCATGGCCCTGAGCTGGTCATTGTCCAAGACCGCATACTTGACCCGCTCCATTTCACCGACAATGCGCAGCACTGGTGGTTGACCTGCAAAAAGGTGCAGATCTGAGGCTCCTTGTTCGTGCATCAATTTGAAAAATGCATCAATCTTTGCCATGGAGATCTTTCCTTATTTGTTCTTGAGAAACTTGAGTTTCTCCTCAAACCTCTGTTCGGTTTCCATAGCTTCTTTGGTCATTTTCAGAAGCTTTGCATGAGCCTCCAACACACCTCTGAGTTCAATTTCAAGCTGTGCGCGTTGTCTCTTGAGTTCGCCGATATCGCTGTGAAGTTCGTAAAGCCGGCCGTCAGCTGAATTCAATATCTTTTCAGCCTTGACTTGTGCCTCAGATACGATCAGCTCTGCTTCCTTTTCGGCATTAAGCTTCATATCGTCAAGTGTTTTCTGGGCATTCACCATGGCCCGTTCAAACGTCTTTTCTCGGCCTTGAAATTGCCGGATCTCACGCTTGAGTCCTTCAATCCCTTCTTGAAGTGTTGCATTTTCGCGGATTAGCATTTCCAGCTCTTCAGCTACACGTTCTAAGAAGACATCCACTTCATGGATATCAAAGCCCCTGAAGCGGACACGAAAACGCTGTTGCTGTATGTCCAACGGAGTGATCTTCATCGGCATTGGACCTCTGCTAGGGTTATCTTAACAACTTTTGCGCCAAAGCCATCAGGCTGTTTACCAAAAAGGAACGCAAGAACAAGATGGCCAGTATTACAATCACGGGAGAAAAATCAATTCCGCTGAACCCAAGCGGAATCCGACTCCGTATGCGGTTTAGCACCGGTTCCGTGATGTTGTGAACAAAACGGACTATGGGATTGTACGGGTCTGGACTCACCCATGAAAGGATGGCCCTGGCGATGATGACCCACATGTAAAAGACCAAAGCATAGTCCAGTACGGTAGCAAGTGCATTGAACAGATAGCCGATGACGAACATGGTATTAGCCAGACAGATAGAGTCGACACTATGCGATTTAGATCAGCCAATTTACAAGTACTTGACTTTTATTGACTATTAATGATGCCATGAAAAAAGTCAAGGATTTCATTTAAAGCCGTTGACACATACGTGGCAGGGGCGCTATTTTATTTCAGCACCGCTTTGCGGCTTGGTGGCAAGGATCTGCACGATTCATGCCACAGTTTCCGGCATCGAGTAGCGAAAATTTGACGGGGCGGGGATGCAGCGCAACACAGAAATTGGACTTTTTGCGAAGCCGTCAATTGTAGATTTCGTGTTTATCCACATGGGAGGCAATGATGAAACGATTGGGTAAGAACATCGGCTTTATTGGCGCAGGAAATATGGCAGAAGCAATGATCAATGGTGTCATAAAATCAGCACTCTGTAAATCCACCCAGGTCTGGGCCAGCGACATAAGAGGTGCTCGGCTGAGTCAACTGGAGCAGACCTATCAAATCAATACCAGCGAGGACAATACAGAGGTCTTCAGACAGGCAGATATCGTAATCATGGCGGTTAAGCCTCAGCACATGGACACGGTCCTGGAGGAACTTGCAGGCACTTTTCCCCGCACCATACAGGGGATGAGGCTTGTCATCTCCATTGCTGCAGGCGTTCCAATCAGAAAGATCGAAGGGCACCTGTACGATAAACTTGACGATAATTCCAAGGCCCTGCTTCCTATCGTTCGCGTTATGCCCAATACGCCAGCGCTCGTTCTTGCCGGCATGGCTGGAATGAGTGGCAACCAGTATGCTCGGGAATCCGACCTGAATGACGCTCGCATGATCTTGGAGGCCATCGGAAAGGTCATTGAATTTGAGGAAAAGGATCTGGATGCGGTTACCGCCCTCAGCGGTTCAGGACCGGCCTATGTGTTCTACTTCATAGAAGCTCTTGAGGAGGCTGGGGCCGGGCTTGGACTCAGACCATCCCATGCTCTCACCCTAACCATTCAGACCATCAGGGGAGCAGCCAAGTTGTTGGAGGAGACAGGTCAGACTGCTGTGTCTTTGAGAAAAAATGTAACTTCAAAGGGGGGAACTACCGAGGCAGCATTCAAAGTGCTTGACCGTCACAACGTAAAGCGGCATCTGGTGGATGCCATCCGGGCGGCTGCGGCGCGATCCAAGGAGTTGAGTGGATCAGGTTAGAAATTTGAATTTACACCAAGCCGTGGAGACCCCTGCCGATCCAAAGCCGATAAGGACATTGTTGTTGTTCATCAACTTTCCCTCTTTCATGGCAAGACCCATGGCCAAGGGCACGGATGCAGAGACCGTGTTTCCAAAACGCTTGTGGGTGTGGTAGGCCTTTCCCTCCCCCAGGTTACACGATTTGACCACTTTTTCGGTCATGGCGTCACTTGCAGCATGGCTGAAGATTATTTCGTGCTTGAAGTTATGCAGCACGGCGTCTTGCCGGTAGTGCCTGCACAGCTTGGAAAACACAAATCGAAATATCTTTTCCCCATAGGAAAAGAACGTAAGGGGTTCAATCTCGTTTCTCAGCTCGCCGTCGCTGTACTCGCTGAAGTGCGGCAAAGGTATCTTGCACAGCGTGTGCTGGTCTCCCCATGTCCTGAAGGAGGCGTAGTATTCATCATCTGCCTCTGAGCCCGTGACAATCGTAGCCGTTGCCGCCTCCCCGATCGTGAAGGTAGGAAAATTAAATTCAATATCCCCGAGAGACCGAAACTCAAAGTTTGCATATTCACGAAAGTTGAACTCACAGTTTAACACCATCACATTTCTATACATCCCGGTCTTGATAAATGAGTAGGCTACATGAATGGCCCGGAGCCAGCTCGCACAGGCATCCAGTATGTCAAAGCATGTGGCCTTTTTCAGGCTTAGTATCTTCTGAAAAACATTGGCAGTTGCAGGCTCAATATATCCCCGCCCAACGCCCACGTATATCAATAGATCGATGTCATTGGGAGACATGTTGGCGGACTTCAAGGCCTTTTTGCCGGCCTCAATACCAAACTGGATGGCTCGCTCGTTCTTTGCTCGATGATATCGCACTGAGGTGACTGATTTCTTGAACAACTCATCCAGCCTGAGTTCCAGCAAGTCCAACGCCTTCTGTGTCAAATAACGTTTGCTCCGAGAGACTATTTCCTGAATGATCTCGGCATTCGTTACGAGCTTGCTCGGAAGGGCATATTCAATTGCGCAGTATCTCATAAGATCTTCTCCCGCCCCCTGTTTACACGACCAAGTTACACTATCAATCTCATGCTTATGTCAACAGCCTTGGCCGAGTGGGTAATGGCCCCCACAGAGACGATGTCCACACCCGTGCCGGCCAGTTCGGCCACCGCGTCCAGGCTTACGCCTCCTGAAACCTCCACCAAGGCCCGCCCGGAAATTAGGCTAACGGCTTTACGTATCTTGTTCGGATCCATATTGTCAAGCATTATAACGTCTGCGCCGTTTTCAAGCGCTTCCTCCACTTGATTCAGGTTCGTGACCTCCACCTCAACGCGCAGCAGGTGTTGCTTGTACTTTCGGATGCGGGTCATCGCCTGGGCAATCCCGCCGCAGGCCTCTATGTGGTTGTCCTTGATCAGGATACCGTCATAGAGTCCAACCCGATGGTTGTGAGCTCCTCCTACCTTTACTGCGTGTTTTTCAAGCGCACGCAACCCAGGCGTTGTCTTTCGGGTGTCGGTGATCCTGACTCGGAACCTCTCGGTTCGCTCCACAAACCGGCGAGTGAGGGTGGCAATGCCGGAAAGTCGCTGAAGGAAATTCAGGGCAGTCCGTTCCCCGGCAAGAAGGGCACAAAGCCTGCCGGAGGCTGTCATTATCTCGTCCGCGCCCTCAAGGAGGTCACCATCTTGAAAAGAGCCTTCAAAGGTCATAGTTGCATCAAGCGTGCCAAAAACCTCTTGAGCTACGTCAAGGCCCGCAAGTACCAGGCGCTCTTTTGCAAAAATGACTGCCCTTGCCTCACGGTCCGGCTCGACCAGGGCTTCGGTTGTCACATCTCCAGGCCCGATATCCTCTTCCAGGGCCAGACGAATCAGTCTTTTGTTGTCGAACATGGCAGCAGTGATTGGCTATCCAAAATTGCTCACAGGAGTGAGGAAAATGGCCCTTCTTCAAAAACCTGGACTGTTCCACGATTCACGATTTTCAGTTCACGAATCGCAGACAAGTTCCTTCACTGCACTCAACTGGCCTTCCAGTTTTGACCTCTTTTCGGCAAGCCTTTCTTGTTTCTCCCGGACCCCTTCGACCACATCTCGCGGGGCCTTTTGCAGAAAATCTTCATTTGCAAGTTTTTTCCCAATCCCCTCAAGCTCTTTGTTGATCTTTGCAATCTCCTTGTTCAGACGCGCCTGTTCGGCGCCAAAGTCTATGATGTCCTTCAGGGAAACAAATATAGTGCTATTGCCAGAGACAGACATGGCACAAGAAGCTGGTCTTTCGGCGGGCTCGGTTATCTCTAAGGAGTCCAGCCGGGCCAGGTTGGCGATGATGCCCAGATGCTCCTTGACAACTTGGCGCTCCTCCTCGTCAGGGCACTGGACTATTGCTTTCACTCGCAGCGATGGCGGTACGTTCATCTCTCCCCTTATGTTGCGTATGCCGGTTGTGATGCCCATCACCAGGCTCATGGCAGCTTCGGCCGCAGTGTCATGGCGCTTCCTGCTGGCAATAGGGAATTGTGCTTTCATGATGGAGCCTTCATTGGCAGAAAGCTTGTGCCAGATTTCTTCGGTGACAAAGGGAATAAATGGGTGCAAAAGTCGTAAAACCTCATTGAGCACCGACCAGAGGACAAACCGGGCAGCCTTGTAAGCAGCAGGAGCATCAGGCCCGGAAGGCCCCGCCGCAGGCTGCTGTTGATAAAGCACAGGTTTGATAATCTCCAAGTACCAGTCGCAGAATTCATGCCATACAAATTGATACAAGGCGCTTGCTGCCTTGTTGAATTTATACTCGTCAAGGGAACTTGTCACGGTTTTCACCGTTCCGTTGAGCCGGCTTAGAATCCATTTGTCTGCAAGAGATAGATGTCTGGGGTCTGCCCCTGAGGCCTCGGGATCAAAGTCCGACAGATGCATAAGGGAAAAACGAGATGCATTCCAAAGTTTGTTGATGAAGTGACGATATCCTTCAATGCGGTCCTCTGACATCTTTATGTCCCGGCCCTGGGCAGCAAAGGCGGCCAAGGTGAACCTGAAGGCATCTGCGCCGAACTTCTCGATCACGTGCAGGGGGTCTATCACATTGCCCTTTGACTTGCTCATCTTCTTGCCCTCGGCATCTCGGACCAGGGCATGGATGTAGACGTCTCTAAACGGGACATCTTGCATGAAGTGGAGCCCCATCATCATCATCCGGGCAACCCAGAAAAAAAGGATGTCAAAGCCCGTAACAAGAACAGAGGTGGGATAAAATGTCTTAAGGGCTTGAGTTTCTCTAGGCCAGCCCATGGTGGAAAAGGGCCACAGGGCAGAGCTAAACCATGTGTCAAGTACGTCGGTTTCTTGCGCAAGGGCGTCTCCCTTGCAGGCGGGACAGGCCTTGGGCCCAGTTTCAGCAACTATTACCTCGCCACACGCCTGACAGGTCCATGCTGGTATGCGATGCCCCCACCAGATCTGCCTGGAAATGCACCAGTCTTTGATGTTGTCAATCCACTCAAAAAAGGTGTTTGTCCAGATGTCGGGTATGATTCGTGTTTTGCCTGTCCTTACTGCATCGGCGGCCTTTTCTGCCAACGGTTTCACCTTGACAAACCACTGTTTGGAAAGATACGGCTCAACTGTGGTTCGACAGCGCTGACAATGCCCCACACTGTGCTGGTATGGCTCTATCGTCTCCATGAGGCCTTCTTGCTCAAGGGCTTCAATAACATTGGCCCTACATTCAAAGCGGTCTTGGCCCTGGAAACGACCCGCCTGATCATTCATTCTGCCGTCGCCGCTGATTACTTTCACAGACTCAAGGTTGTGTCGAAGACCTATTTCAAAGTCGTGAGGATCATGGGCCGGCGTGATCTTCAGGGCACCCGTTCCGAATCCCGTATCAACATATTCATCACAAATAATGGGAATCAGACGATTCATCAGGGGCAGGACAACCTTTCTTCCCTGCTGCCCACTATAACGTTCGTCTTTGGGATTCACGGCCACGGCTGTGTCTCCCAGCATAGTCTCGGGCCGGGTAGTTGCTACAACGATGTAGCCGTTGCCGTCTTCAAAAGGATACCTGACATGATACAGATAACCGTTGTGGTCCTCATGCTCAACCTCCAAGTCCGACAAGGCAGTTTGACAACGAGGGCACCAGTTAATGATGTAGTCGCCCCGATAGATCAAACCTTCCTCGTACAGTTTTATGAACACGGTCTTGACCGCCTCCGACAACCCTTCATCCATGGTGAAGCGCTCCCGATCCCAGTCGCATGAAGCCCCAAGGCGCTTCAACTGCGTGATGATGAGTCCGCCGAACTTCTCTCGCCACTGCCACACCCGCTCCACAAATTTGTCGCGGCCCAGATCGTCCCGGGTCAACCCCTCGCTCGCCAATCCTTTTTCCACCACGTTCTGTGTGGCTATTCCCGCATGGTCGGTTCCGGGCATCCACAGTACGTTGTAGCCTTGCATACGACGATAGCGACAAAGAATGTCCTGCAACGTGTTGTTGTGGGCGTGGCCCATGTGAAGCACGCCGGTCACATTGGGCGGAGGTATGACTATACAAAAAGGCTTTTTGTCACTGACGTCGTCAGCCGCAAAAAGGCCTTCATTTTCCCAGTATGCATACCAGCGTTTTTCCACTTCCTGAGGTTCGTAGGCTTTCTCGAGTATCTCCGGGCTCATCTACATGTCTCCTAAAAATGAAATGGGGATTAATCCCTTAACCCCCACGAGAGATTGAATGAATTGTTCAAGATCTTTTCCTGCCGGTCAGAGGGACTGCTTAATCCTTTCTATCTCTTTGGCAATGGCTGCTTCCGCCACCTCAAACAGTATGCGGTCAGCCTTCTTCTCTATGATTTCCGTTGCTACCCGCCGAATGACTGCTTCTATCTTCTCTTCGGAAACCTGCTCAAAGACCGCCAATTCCAAAGCCTCATCTGTGGGCTGTGCAGCAAACTCTGAGAATGACTTCTCCTCCACGTGTTCCTCTGTGGTTGATGGGCCTTGTGCTGCTTCTTGTTCTACACCCGCATCGGCATCATCTTCTGGTATCTCAAGGCCCAAGTTCTCCAATAGCCTGGCCTCATCAGAGCCTTCAGGGCCCAAATCAGCATACGACAAGTCCTCGGCCTCTTCCTCTTCAGCATGAGAATCTGATTCCATGATAACATCGCTCAAGTCGATGATATCCTCGTCGTCAAAGTCGGGACCGACCTCTGCCATATCGACAAGCTCAACGATTTCATCCTCTTCGTCTGCTTCTTCCCCCGTGTCAGCGGGTGCCGTCACTAATTCACTCAAGTCAATGATGTCTTCATCTGTTTGCACGGAGGCAGTCGTACTGTCAAATTTCTCCGTTGCCTGATCCTCCGCATCATCTGCAGGTGCGGACTCTACAAGATCAAGGACCTCTTTCATCTCTATGGCTTCCACAAGGGAAGCTTTTTCGGCAGACCTTTGATCCTGTGTGTTGTTTTTGTCGGTATTCATAGTCACATCCCCTTTTTGTTGGAGGCAAAAAGCACGCTGCCACAATGAGGAAAAAGACAAGCAAGTCTTGTAGTTACTGATTTTGCTAGCAAAACTATCACGCCATCTCTTTGTGTGTCAAGATCTTTGTGTGGCCTTCGTTGTCTTTTGGACCCACGCCTCACCTGTTAGTACACCATCCATGGCCTGGGCAGAAATACCCGTTCATAGAGGTGAAGGGCGTAGCGGTCCGTCATACCGGCAATGAAATCGCAGACGGTTTGCTCTCTGGAGTTTCCTGGAAGAACCTGCCCAATCTCTCGTTCAAAGATTTCTTCGTCTTCAACAAACCTGTTGTAGAGTTCGTATATGATTTTCTCGGCACGCACAAAATCCGCGTGCACCGCGTGAACCTCATACACGCGCTGGTACAAAAAATCGCGCAGGGTCACAAGGGCCTCGTACACTCTGTCGTGCATTTGAAGCTCAGGGCCTCCTTGTTCCAACGTCGTTAGGATCAGGTCCTTCACCATGGTGTCAATACGCTTTGAATGAGAATCTCCCAGGACCTCAAGGCACACATCAGGAATATCCTTCTTTACGATAACCCCACCACGGATGGCGTCATCAAGATCGTGGTTGACGTAGGCGATGATATCGCAAACCCGCAACACCCTGCCTTCGACAGTAGCCGGCGCCATCGGAGGGTCAGCGGGCAGAATTTGCTCCTTGCCCTTGGAATGCCTCAGGATCCCGTCCCTGACTTCCGCCGTCAGATTCAGGCCACGGCCGTCCTTTTCTGTAACATCTACCACTCTTAGACTCTGCTCGTGATGAGAAAACCCTCCGGGATGTATCTTGTCCAATATGGATTCGCCTGCATGACCAAAGGGTGTATGACCCAAATCATGGCCCAAGGCGATGGCCTCGGTCAATTCCTCGTTGAGTTGAAGGGCCTTGGCCACGGTTCTGGCAATCTGGGCGACCTCCAGTGTGTGGGTAAGGCGAGTGCGGTAGTGATCACCCGAGGGTGATAGAAATACCTGTGTCTTGTGCTTGAGGCGTCTGAAGGCCTTGGAGTGGATAATTCGATCTCTGTCTCGCTGAAAAGCAGTGCGGATGCCACATGGGTTCTCCGGCTTGGACCTGCCTTTGCTTTCCGCACTTAATGTTGCAAAGGAGCAAAGAGTCTTTGTCTCTGCGTCTTCAAGACGTTGGCGGATATTCATGAAGGTCTCGCGTGGCAAGAAGTGGTTTAAACCGCGATAGCGAACGCATTCCCCTGCCGATTCATCGGGATCGAAGGGAGCCCAACCGAAATAATCTTAATATATTAAAATCGTTAGGTTGTCAAACCCTATTCCCTTACCGAAATCCACCGCTTGAATTTGGACAGGCTTTTCCTGTGGTTTTTTTGGGCCTTTTTGTTCATCTGTGAAGGCTTCTGCTAGACCTCAGTGTTTGAGTCCTTGGGCAGACCTGTAACACA
>SDBT01004414.1_pt1 | contig 23902 bp, 18 predicted proteins | sample 2277101 | NCBI WGS metagenome assembly SDBT01 (sample SAMN10404973, study PRJNA504765) | marine sediment metagenome | isolation source: marine sediment core GS10_PC15, 103 cmbsf | place: Arctic Ocean: Southern Knipovich Ridge | collected 2010 | reverse complement strand
TGCTCAATGACCTGCTGTTTAAAACTCACACTGTAACGAATTACCGTTCTTTGCCTCATTTTAGTCTCCTGTGATAAGTTAGCAACTTTATAAATGTGTCAACCTATCACAGGACAAGACACTCGTTTTGAATTTTGCATTTTGGTAATTCGAATTTGTCTCCACCATTAGGTGTCCTGCGGAAAGCTTCGTGCTTCGGATTTCGGATCTCTCACGCTGCGCCGTCGCGAGCGAATATTTGCGCAGGGGGCAAGTGCAAAAATTAAATTTTTTGAAAATTTTTTTATCTCTTTCCCCATAACCACTTACAACCTTTGACCACCCACAAATTGAACTAATTTTCGCATCAAACGCGCAAGTTCGCCCTAATTATAGAGGCTCGCGTTCCTTTCGAACCACCCTGTAAAAACTAAATTGTCAATTAAAAACACTCATAATGGTTGCTGAAAAAGTTCAAATACTCAACATCATCGCCGCTCTACATTTATCGAGAGTCCTCTACAAATCCGCTCTTTTTATGCGAAACAAACCCAATTTATGCGTTTTTTGGGCCGTAAGTGGCGATTGTGAAGAAAAACAAACCCAATTCAAACCCAAACAAAGCCAATCAAACCCAATTTGCTGTATGTGTACAATCATACAGGCTATGCCTTTCGGGATAATGCAATCCACTACATATCGGGTAGTGTTTTTGCTGCATACCGCAGAGGAACTTGCAGGATTTGGCAGTACAGGGGTGATTGCGTTGAAAATGCGAACGTCATTACCAAGTCCTTTAAAAATTAAAAAATGCTTTTTTCCGGCTGTGACATTCAAGAAAGTATAATAAGTGCCATCCGAAATTTATTTTGTCTTCGGGGTGTGGAAAGGTCATTAACCCAATGCGAATAGCGGTACATATCACACACGAATCGGTCAAGAAAATCGGCGGTATAGGGTCTGTCCTTAGCGGCGTTTGCAATATACCGGCCTACAAGGAGTTTTACGATAAAACGGTTTTCTACGGGCCGCTTTTCGACCTGCCGTTCGATACGTTTTCCTACCTTGGAACCTCCGGAGAATTGCTTTTGTCCAGCCATGACCATTATGACGCGGCAAATTACAGCCAGGCCTTAGGGCAAATTATACAAAAATATAATATCGATATAGTTTACGGCAGAAGGCAGCTTGTCAGTGAGTTCGATGTAACCAGGCACACGACGGTCGAAGTAGTCAATATCGGCATAAATAAGATGAAGCACGAGGAGGTGGAAAAGTATAAGTACGCCCTGTGGAAGGATTTCAATATCAAATCTCATCTCTATGAAGACGACTGGGATTACCAACAGTATCTGCGGATAGCAATCCCATATCTTGAAATACTTGAGAAGTTATACGGCAGCGAGGCTGAATTCTACCATTTTGCTCATGAATATATGGGTGTGGCATCGGCGCTGTCGGTACTGATGTCAGCAAGGATGCAGACTACGGTGTTTGTAGCTCATGAAGTAACCACAGCCCGGTCGTTAGTGGAAGAGCAGCCGGGCCATGATATAAGTTTTTACAATATTCTGCGAAAGGCCAAGGCGCACAAGTCACTGGAGCAGGTCTTCGGCAGCCAGGAACACAACTCAAGAAGCGAATTAGTTAAAAGAGCGGTAAAATTTGATAACATATTTGCCGTGGGCGACCACGTCAAAGAGGAATACTTGTTTCTGGTTCCGCAGACGCCTCCTGAGAAAATAAAAATAGTTTATAACGGCATCTCTGCCAAAAGCGTTGACTTCGAGCAAAAGCAGCAAAGCCGTGCGCATATAAAAAAATATACAGAGACACTGTTCAATTTCACTCCGGATATTATATTTACACACGTTACTCGGCTGGTCATAAGCAAGGCGATATGGAGAGATATTGAGCTGCTTTATTTCCTTGATGAAATTTTTGACGCACACAATCTCAAAGGTGTTTATATCCTGCTGTCGACTGTAATAGGGGCGGGGAGGTCATCGCGTGATGCCTTCCAGATGGAACGTGAGTACGGCTGGCCTGTTTTACATCGACAGGGATGGCCGGACCTTGTTGGGACAGAAGAAGATGTGTATAATCAACTGCAGGTTTTTAACGCACGGTCAAAAGCTATAAAGGGGCTTTTCATCAATCAGTTTGGATTTGACCGGGCGCGATGCGGCAAGAGGGTCCCGGAAGACGCCGAATTTGCCGACCTGAGAATGGCGTCCGATGCCGAATTTGGTTTTTCCATTTATGAACCGTTCGGTATCGCTCAAATTGAAACGATTCCCTTCGGAGGGGTTTCGCTTTTGTCATCTTCGTGCGGTGCAGCCGGACTTTTGCAGGAGAAGTTCAAGGGCGCTGCGATTAAGCCGTTTTATATACTGGACTATATCTCAGCCGGCAGGAGAATGAGCTATAATACGTTGAGAGATTTGACAATTCCACAGCGAAGCGCTATGGAAAAACAGCTTTTATCGAAGCATTCAAAGCAAATCTTCGAGATTCTGCCGTTAACATCGGCCAAGAGGGAGCAATATCTGATAAACGCTCAAAGATACGCTTCCAGAATAAGCTGGGAGGCCTTGGCAAAAAGCTATGTGCTCGGCTCTAATCTTTCCACTTGATTAGTTCCGGGCGTATGTCCTGTATGATTTCGTTAGCAGGTTTTATCCGCACGTTGAGGCTCTGAGTACCATACCCTTCTAATTCGAGAGAATACTTGTAATAGGTTACCCCGCCTCGCAAGTGGGTGGATTCCATAGGCAGTATTTTGTAGGTTTTTTCTTCGTCATATATATAAAACAGTTCAACAGTAAAAAGTTCCGGCGGGGCCTGGCCAAATCGGACTCCACATACTACGTCCATAACTTCGCCCTCGCTGAAATGGTCTTTTTTCTCGATATTGGTTTTGAAAGAGGTTATCGCTGTATCATCCCAGTATTTTAAGACCTTCTTCTCTTCCTCGATAGCCTGTTTTAGCAGCTTATAATTTTCATCTGCAATACGAGCAGACTGCTCTTTGGCAGGCATATAGGATTTTTTAAGGTAATCACAAAGCATCCGGTTCATGTTGAAATTTCTACACACGGAAAATATAGAGTCTTTCATCATTCGGACATAGGTTTCCGGAACGTCGGCTTCATTGCGATTGTAATATAGTTCGGTTATTTCGTGTTCCAGCATATCGTATATCTGATTTGCATCGGCCATTTCCTGCAGGTCCGACCTGTTATAGCGTCTGCCGGCGGTTATTGCCCAGCCGTTGTTGCCGTCATAACCTTCCAGCCACCAACCTTCGAGAGTGCTCAGATGCAGTACGCCGTTCATCGCGGCTTTCATACCGCTTGTTCCGCTTGCCTCCATATCGGGAGCCGGGTTGTTGAGCCAAATATCGGCGCCCCAATGGAGATGCCTGGCTATATTGATGTCGTAATTTTCCAGAAAAATCACCCTGTCTGCGACATGATATTCCCTTATAAAATCAATTATTTCCTTGATCATTTTTTTACTCTGTTCATCATCTGGATGCGCCTTGCCGGCGAAAATCATCTGCACAGGTCTTGCCGAATTGGTAAGAATTTTTCTGAAGCGTTCCTTGTCTTTTAGAATCAGTACCGGTCTTTTATAGGCGGCGAAACGCCTGGCGAAAACAATCGTCAAATAGTCATTATTCAGCCATCGGCTCAAGTTCAATAATTTAGAATGGGAATAGCCTTCAGCGGTCATTTGCTCGGCAAACTGCCTTCTTATAAAGTTGACCATGTCCTTTTTGTTTCTACGATGCTCTTCCCACAGTTGGTGGTCGGGAATATTATAAATTTTTTTCCATATATCTTCTCTGTTACCGCAGTGTATGTAATCCGGTCCCAGGTAACGGTTGAACAGGTCGACAAAAGGCGGACTTATCCATGAGGTATGTACGCCGTTGGTCACAGATTTTATTGGTACTTCCAGAATCGGTCTGTTTGGGAAAATATCTGCCCACATTTTTCTGGATATCCGGGCGTGTTGTTCTGAAACGCCGTTGATATATCGCGAAAAATGCATTGCAAACGCCGGGAGCCAGAAAACGTCTTTATTGTTGTTTACATAACCGGCCTGTGCGATTTGGTCAAAATCAAGGCCCAACTCTTTAAGTATCGGCTCAAGGTGTTTTTTCACTAAATCGGTTTTGAAGTTTTCGTTGCCAGCTATAACAGGAGTGTGTGTTGTAAATACGGTTGATGCTCGTATGACAGCTTTGGCCTCGAAGAATGAAAAGTTATTGCTGCTCATCAGATTTTGCAGTCGGCCTATGATGGCAAAAGCGGAATGGCCTTCATTAAAGTGATAGATTTTCGCATTTATCCCCAAATGCTGCAAGGCCTTTACACCTCCAATGCCCAGAACCAGCTCCTGTTGGATTCTTTTCTCTCGGTCGCTGGCATAAAGCTCGCCGGTAATATAGCGTAAGGGGGCGGGATTGCTTTCGATGTCGGTGTCGAGCAGTATTAGTTTGGCTTTGCCGACATCGATTTTCCAGAGTTTGACCTTTACATCCTTATCTAAAATCCTGACGTTCACCTGCGCCCAGTTGCCTTCAGAATCGCGCAGTTCTTTTACCGGCACGAGATGACTTTCAAGCTTTGAAAACACTTCCTGCTGATAACCCTGCAGGTCTATATACTGAGTGAAATAGCCGTATTTGTACAGCAGGCCGACACCGACAATTGGCAGGTCCAGGTCTGAGGCACCTTTTAAAAAATCCCCTGACAAAACACCGAGCCCCCCTGCGTATATATGTATGGACTCGTGCAATCCAAACTCCATAGAGAAATAGGCAATCACATCACTTTGTTCGAGGTCGCATTCATCGGCGCATTCGGCTTTGAAGGTGCCTGCGTATTGAAGGTAGTGCTGGAATTTTTCCCATACCTTTTCAAACTCGAACAAAAAACCTTTATCTTCGGATAGTTCCTGTAACCTGGCTTTGCTCAGGCTGTGTAGAAATCTTAGTGAGTTGTGGTTTACTTTTCTAAAAAGCCGGGTGTCTATTCTGTAAAACAGGCTTACCGCATCGTAATCCCAGGTGCACCACAGATTGCAGGCCAGTTCATATAACCGCTGCAAATTTACAGGATACTTCGGATAAACAAAAATGTTCTTGAAAATCATACCAGCATTTTCTCCTCAACCCTCTTTTCCAAATCCGCCAGGATGTTGATGAAATATATATATGCATCTTCGGGCCTGGAGTACGGAGAAAAATATTTATGCACGTCACCGTCCTGAAAATATTTTGTGCACATATAATAGTAAAGGTCGGAAGTGGAGAGCTTGCGGGCAACTTCGAGCAAATCTTTTTTGCCGCTAAGTTTTACTTTTCCAAGAACCTGGTAAAATGTTTTTACAGCATTTACTTGCAGCGGATTAGACAGCCACGCTGATATATCTCTTTCACTGTCGGCCCATGAGATGGGCTGTGATACGGAAAGCGGGTGTGGCTCATAATTGAGAGTTGCCGGAACGTCACAGGGCCGGATAAATCGGAAGAAGTCATTTTTCAGGACATGCCCCGGCAGATGCTTAAGAAACTCAAATATCCCGGTGTCTGCCCATTGATGCTCACCAAAGGTTTCATAATCCATAAAAAGGTTTACATAAAGATTTCGGTCATTTTCCTCAATCAGAGGAAGTTTTTCCAGCCAGCGGCCAAATCTATCTACCGTGAGCGGATACTGGCTCCAGTTCCTGTTAGAGAATCTGAACGCAATATCATCTGAAAGCCAGTAATGTTTGAGCAGCAAAACCTGGCCTTTAGAATGGGTGCTGTAAGCATAGAGCGGGGACCTCCAACCAAGAATCTTATCAGCACCTTCGGTAAGGATGGTCTTAAAATTCGGCAGTTTTAAGATAAGGTCAGCTATTTTATCGCTGTATATCAATTCAGTATTTCGAAATGTCACCGGGTTATAATCGAACTCCTCGGCCATAAGTTCTGAATGCATACGAACCTGCTCAAGGAATTCGTCCTCATCAAACAGAGCCGCAAGCGAATGGTAGTATGTTTCACCAATAAACTCCACCGCCCCGGTTTGGGCAAGCCGACGAAAGCTCTCAAGTACATCGGGCCTGAACCAGCGCAGTTGGTCGATGAAGGCTCCTGTTATGCTAAATGCCACTTTGAATCTGCCGTCAAATTTGTTGATTAAATCTATTAAAAGACGGTTGGTGCGCAGGTAACACTTTTCAGATACCTTATTGAGAATCGCCCTGTTAAGGTCGTCATCAAAATACCGGTCTGAGACACCAATATCCAGAACTCTGTAGCGAGACAGCCGACAAGGCTGATGGACCTGGAAATATAAGATTATATTGAGCACCCCTGCACTTCCTTCAATTGGCAGAATATATCCGCGATTTTGCCAACGGCCTCCTCCCAACCCAGATTTGCTACTTCAGTTCGACCCTGCTGCGACATTTCTTTTAATTTGGCGGGATTTTTGACAAGGTCTATAATTACAGAAACCATCTGGTCTATATCCCAGAAGTCAATTTTGTAGGCGTTTTCTATAATCTCGGCTACTCCGGCATGTTTTGATATGATTGCTACCGCTCCCCGGCTCATTGCCTCCAGAGGCGCTATTCCGAAAGGTTCACAGACCGATGGCAGAATAAAGATGTCGGTTGATGAAAGAATATTCTCCACCTCGTGCCGTTGGAGGAACCCGGCAAAGAGGAACTTTGTACCCATCCCAAAAGAAGCGGCTTTGTGAAGTACCTGCCGCTCCATATCACCGGAGCCTGCCATTATGAATCTTACGTTCTTGTCCTGCTGCAGAACCCTTCGGGCAATCTCAAGGAAGTAATCCGGGCCTTTTTGAAGAGTGATTCTTCCCATAAAGAGTACCGTGGGTTCCTTAAATATTCTTCTGTAATTATTTCCCGGATTGGATACCGAGTACGCATTGTGTACAACGGTGGTCTTGTCCCGGCCGATACAGTATTTCTCAGCAATAATGTTGGCTGTATAACGGGAAACCGCTATGACCTTATCAGCGTATTCCATTCCCAAATACTCAATATTGTGAATTCTGCCGTCACCGGTGCCCCCCGCGCGGTCAAATTCTGTTGCGTGCATATGCGCAACGAGAGGCTGGCCCGAAAATCTTTTAAGTAGCATCCCGGCCGGGTACGTCAGCCAGTCGTGAGCGTGAATCACATCAAAGTCCAGCTCTGATCCGATATCAACGGCCATTTCGGTATAATCTCTGACCTGGCGAAAAATATAATCCTGGTCGGAAAGGATTTCGAACAGACAATTAAATGGAGATACCTGTTGCAAATTTGCAAAGTTACGTCTGAACCTGGTCGCTTTACCGGTTGTATAATAGACACTGACCGAACTGCCTACGAGCCTTTGAAATTCTTTAGCGGAGATAAAAGTTTGGGAAGTTTCCAGTTTACAGGGGTCAATAAAAACTGCCGGCGGATTATCTACATCTTCGGCTTTTCTAAGCGCAAAATAAACCGTTTCTTTGGCGGGCATAACAAGGTCTACCTTTAGGCCTTGCTTCAGTAGCGCCTTGACCATTCCATAACAGGCCATACCCAACCCGCCCGTTATCACAGGGGGAAACTCCCAGGTCAATGCCAAAACTCTCATAGTTCACCTCCGCATATAGCTGATGATTATTCATTAAAACTGATAATGATTCAATCGACGGTCCCCGTCAATCAGGGCTGAACCTGTTTCTCTCATCGGGGCAAATCCTATGACAGTTGTAAGCCGAGGAAAAATGTCGCTATTATCTACCCATCAGATGTTTCTGATTCACAATGTGCGCCTGTTCTGTATCTGAAATGTTTCTTAGCTGCTGCGCCAGCAAGAACAAATTGAGACACTGGGCCTGTTCTATTCTGGTCTTGTATCTTTTTATTGCTTCCTCCTGACTCTCTAAATCCTGCTGAAGCATTTCCTCGTTGTTATCAGAAGTCAGGATTTTGCCAACCTTGATACTCGGTGTGCCCCCCAGAGAATGGATTTGGTCAGACAAAATCATAGCATATTGAATCTTTTCATTTGCATGGGCCTCAAGTTCTCTTATAAGGTCTCCATGAGTCGAGCCTGTCATTACAGCTGCGTGATTTATATATTGTATTGCCGCTGAGTATTCAAGCTCCAGGTCTGTGTTCAACAATTCAATCAACTTTTCTATTGTAATGTCCATCTTCCTGTTACCATCTGCTCTTTTAGACCGATCGGACCGAACTCAAGCGCTTTGTATCGAGCGCAATGATTGCCCTCGATTATAAGTGTGAATTTTCCAATCCCGCGAATCGGCTCCTGGTCTTATAGATAATCTTATTGACGGCGATTGCATCCTAAAGAGCTTCCAATAAGCTTGCCCGATTTTTGGCCAGGTCATCCATCTGCCATAGTCATATGCACGTCTCCTCATCCTGGCAAATACAGACTTACTACTGAAAATTTTCACTATTGAATGAGCCATATGTTTGGAATCGCCGAATCTAACCAGTTTGCCCCGTCCTTGTGCCAATAACTCCTGGGCCGCCCAATAAGGAGTAGAGACAACCGCTTTGCCGGCCCCTACCGCAAAAGCCAGCGTTCCGCTGGTCAACTGCTCCCTACGCAAATATGGCGTTACATAAACGTCAGCGGCCCCAAGAAATTCGTATAATTCGTTATCACTGACGAAGCGGTTATGGAATACCACATTCTTCTGCAAACCAAGATTTACGACCATTCTTTCGAGCTTAAGTTTGTAAGTATGGCCTTCACGCCGCAGCACCTCAGGATGTGTCGCTCCCAAAACTATGTAAAGAACTGAGGGCTCGGCTTTAACTATTTCCGGCATAGCCCTGAGCATAATCTCTATGCCCTTGTTTCTGCCAAGCAGGCCAAAAGTCAGAATTGTTTTGCGCCCCTCCATACCCAGTCTGTACTTACAACAATAGCTGTCAACGAAGGGCAAATCCGGTATTCCATGCGGAATCAATCTTATCTTGCTTTCCGGTACTTTGTAGATATTCCGCAGCATTTTGACACCGCGTTTGTTCATAACTATCAATTTATTTGACGACCGGCATATTTCGGTTAGCGAATTAAAGTATCTGGCAGGCGGGCTTTCAAGAACTGTGTGCAGCGTCGTTATCACCGGCTTGTTCAATCTTTTGAGTAAAAGATTCAGATATGAACCGCCTTGGCCGCCGAATAATCCAAACTCGTGCTGGATTGATATAACATTAATTCTGCTGGAATTTATGTATTCAGAGGCAGAAATATAATCGTCGGCAATATTTTGCCGAATAATGAACCGCACTGGTTTAGAGTATTGCTGCTGGGGGCTTGAACGCATCGCGATTACCTCAGATTCAATACGGTCTGGTGCCGCGAGTTTAATATTTTTGATAAGGTCCGATGTGAAAGTAGCAATCCCGCATCTTCTTGGAATAAAGGAGGAAATAAATGCGATCTTTTGTTTTGTATTCAATGCTCACCTCCCCGGGACATTATATATAAATTTTCGTTTTGTTTGTTTTATAATAATAAGGATGTTTATTTATTTTGTTTTGCGGCTTTTTCGCGATGAATAGCCTCGTATACCTCCTTGCGATGAACAGGTATGGATTTTGGAGCTGTAATTCCGAGCCTAACCTTGCCGCCACGAACGTCCACTATAATCACTTCCACATCTTCACCGACCATAATTGACTGGTCCTTGCACCTCGTTAAAACCAACATCTGGGATTCTTTCTACCAATAGTTTCTAATAATGTCCTGCACCGCTGCAATAAATTTTGATTCTGCGCTACCTTAGCCATAACCGAACTATATTATTCGCAACATTAGTATGCTGCGTCTGTTTTCGCCAGGCTTGCCAGTCCCACATCTTGCAAGACTGCCAAACCCGGCTTGGAGGAGGAGGGTGATGAGTTTTGCTATGCATTTTACACTCTTGAAGTTTCCCATCTCGCACTACAAATTCTAATTCATAGTTTCTTTAATTTTATATGCTTATAATAACCGGCGGTTCAGGATTGTAAATCGGGGCAGGGGCTATTTTTGTTATCAGGCCAATTCCTTCCAGATATACCGGGAAATCCCTTACAAGCCATTTTTAGGGGAAAAAACAGGCCTGAAAGAAAGGAAGTCAATTAAGAGGTATTAAGACCTGAAAAGCACACTTAGAAATTAAAATTCGCAGCCGACTTATTGTTTGATTTAACTGTTTGCCCATTGGATAGAATATTGTAATAATTCAGATGCATCGACAAGGTTCAATTTTTCCTTGATATGTGAGCGATAAGTTTCGATTGTTTTTATACTCAAATGCAGTTTTTCGGATATTTGGCGGGTACCATGACCCTTGCCTATCAGAAGAAATACTTCCAGTTCACGGTCACTGAGAGAATCTAATGGCGAGGCTCCGGCACCGGGTCTGCCATTGACCAATTTACGCACCATTTTTACGGCCATTTCATCACTGATGTATACCTGACCGTTCAGCACTCTGCGAATCGCGTCAATCACATTGTCAGTGGCCTGCTGCTTCATAATATAACCCTTTGCCCCTGCCCGAAGGGCCCGTTCAGCATATAAAGACTCATCGTGCATGGAAAGCGTCAAAACCGGCAGACTGGGATATTGAACCTTAATATCTTTAATCAGTTCCATCCCGTTTGTCTCTTTAAGGGTAATGTCAACGATGGCTATGTCAGGGTTCAGCTTTTTTATCGCCCTCATTGCAGCCGGCACATCATCGGCCTGACCGCAAACTTCAAGATCATTCTCGTGTTCGATAAGTCGTGCAAGACCCTGGCGAACAATAGGATGGTCATCAATAATAAGAATCTTTATCTTGTTCAGGCTTGTTTTTGCTTGTTGTTTTCCTTGATTCATTTTTCCCCCTGTAATTATTGTTTTTTATTCGGAAACACACAGGTCAGGATTGTCCCGCCTTCCGAATTTCTGCGAACATCGAAAGAACCACCAATCATTTCAACACGATGGTCTATAATTCGCAGGCCTATACCGGCACTATTTGCACCTGCCTCGGAAAAATCCAATCCGTCGTTTTTTATCTCCAGCATGCATTTATTCCCGGCAGAAGTCAGCTGTACTTGAATATTCTTTGTTCTTCCATGTTTGATTGCATTGGTGATGGCTTCCTGAGTAATACGGTAGAGATGGGCCGCTACCGAGGCATCGTTAAGTGTAACAGGCCTATTACACTTGAAAGTACAATTTATATCAAACAGGCGTCTGGTGGTTGCCGCTAATTCCTTCAATGACAATTGCAGGCCGCTTGCATCCAAATCCATAGGGTGAAGGCCTTTGGCCAAACTCCGCGTCTGGTCCATTACCTTGTTGACAAGCTTTGCTATCTCAGCGGCATTGGCTGTTTCTTCAGACGAGTCATCTCCGAGTCTTTGTTCCAGTACTTTGGCCATAAAAGCAATGCCGGCAAGTTGCTGGCCTATACTGTCGTGCATCTCCTCGCCAATCAGCCTCTTTTCCCTTTCACTGATGTTCAGGATTTCTTTTTCCAGGCTCCTGCGTTCTTCGGCATCCTGCAATAATTGCCTGTGAGCCCTAATAAGTCCAACTGTACGCTGGTTTACTCGTTTTTCGAGATTTTTATTTAATTCCAGAATTTGCTGCTGAGCTTTTTTCAACTCAGTTACGTCACGTCCATACACGTTAACGTAATTATTCTTACTAACCGGGGCAAAATCCAATGAAATGGAATGGCCGCGGCACTCTACCTCCATAACCCTGTTGCACTTCGAATTGAGAACGTCGGCAAGGATATTGCGACAATCCGCAGGTGCGGGTTTGCCGACACGAACTCCCCATTGCTTTAACAGCGAAAGCCCCGCCCTGTTTGAGTATAATATAGTTCCGTCCCCGGCTATGCGCAAGACCGGAAATGGATTTTCAGAAGGAAATTTAGCCAGGCCGGCTATCTCCTTCTGGGCCCGCTTATGGTCGGTAACGTCTGTAATGATTGAGATGAATCCGACTACGCCCCCCCCTTTATTACGTTTGTAGCTCCAGTTCACTTGAACATCGATAACTCTGCCGTCTTTGGTCAGGACTTTATGCTCATATGGAATCGGCAGATGCTGGGTACTGGTGATGCTTTTAAAATATTTTCGTGTTTTATCTTTTTCTTCTTCGGATATCATAAGGTCAAAGACCTCTTTTCCAAAGAGCTCGCCGTCGGTGTATCCGTATATTTTATGAAGAGATTTATTGGCAAAAATGATTCGACCCGAAAGGTCAATTTCTTCTATGCCGTAAGGTATAGTTTCGACCAGTGCCCTATATCTTTCTTCACTTGCGTGTATGATATCTTCGGCCCACTTGTGTTCGGTTATATCTACGTCTATGCGGAAGACATAGTCCACAATGCCGCGTTCAAATACCGGCAACATAACCGAATATACACATCGCTTCTGGCCGGTCCGTGTGTAAAGCGTCCATTCTCTCAGTGGCGTTATCTGACCAGTGCCCCAAATCTTTTCCAATTCCCGGTCAAGTTGTCCGGTGTCTTGTCCCGATAGCAGGACATCCTGAAAGCGCTGCCCGACAGCCTCGGCAGCGGTATAACCATAAAGAAGCTGGCATGCGGTATTCCAGTACCGGATGATACCGTCACGGTCAAAACCCCACATAGGCACTGCCGCGGTATCACTGACCAGGGTATCAATCAATGACAGAGTTCGGCCAAGTGGACCTTGTGTGTACTTAGATAACTCTTCGAATCGCTTTGATTTGACCTCAACTCCCTTCTCTGTCAACATCTAAGGCACCTCTTCTTTAAAGCAAAATCAAAGCATAAATCACCAACTCAACTGCTACCTTAAATTCGCAGTCTTCAGCCTGATTTTTGTATGATTACTTCTCCCTTACGGCTCCCGCTTTTTTCTGCTGCTGAACGGATGAGTCAGGGCTAAAGCCATTTCATCATCCCGCCCTCAAGCACAGACATACACCGTAAAATACATGTCTTAATGAAGCCCCGTCATTTCCGATATTTTACACAAGCAAATTGCAATATTGCAACAAATTTTTTCCCGCTTTTTCAGAAAAAACAACTCCACAAAATTCCATACCGCCGCTTTTTAGCAACAAAAGCGGTTTTTTGGCAGATATACGTTAGATAAACAATGGCTTATTGGAATAACGTTGTCAATCAGGGATTAACCTTATTGTTTTATAGGGGTATACCCTATGGCTTGACGCCTGGAATTCTCTGGCAGAAAAATGGTATAAAAGGTCCCCTGGTTTCTTCGCAATACCCCGATGCAAATCTCCGGCCGATTCAGCTACATATCAGAAGCCATACGGACGAAATGGACGAGTCGGTACTTCTTCTCCGGCCGATCCACCGGTCATCCCAGCCCAAATAGCAATCGCTATAAACGCCGCCATTAAGGCTATCGCAACCACTATAGGCCAGAAACGCTCGTCGTGAACTATATGACTCATCCGCAAAGCCAGAGTACCCCTGCCGGGCATATGCACACGGTGAATCCAATTTTTTAACGGCAATGTATACACCGTCCTGTCCTCCTATACATTCCTTCTACAATAATATACGCTGCTGCCCTGGATTTGGGTGTTATCCGACTGTGTTTTTGAAAAATAAATTATAGAACCCCTCCCATGCGCATAAAAAAAGAAAGACAGGCAATTTATTTAACATCTTTTGTGGCCTGTCTTCCCGTTGCGATGTGCCTTTATGCACCCTACCGCGGATGGTGTTGTGGCGAAACCGCCGAACTGCACTCGCAACATCTACATTATACGAAATCTCGGGAAGGCAGTCAATAAAATAGTGCCTGAAATGAATATTCCAATGGCGGAAAAAACGGTGAAATTACTTTTCTTTATTAGGCTTGAGCAAACCTTTGAAACCTTCGATAATATCCGTACCCACATCTTTACCTGTATCTATGAGCTTTTTTCCTTCTTCAGCGGCGGCTTTGCCCACATCGACCGTTTTGTCCAAAGTTAACTTCATTGTTGAGACTATTTCGTCAGGCAAAAGGCCGACCCCCTGCCTGGCAACACCCTCGGCGATTGCCAGCATAATCTTTTCAGATAATATGGCAATGCCCAGATTGTTATCTATGCCCAGATTGCTCATCCTGATAGGCGCCAAATCCAGGGTAACGGTATCTATTCGGCCCGGCACCGGAAGCAGTTTGGCCTTGACTTTAATACCGGTAAGTTCAAGATTGTCGATGTGAAGCTTTTTGCCGGAGGGCTCGGCTTCAGGCTGTTCTTTGTCACTGATCGAATTTATTACATCCTGCAAATTGTTAGACAGTGCCTTTTGCTCAATAACCAAATTGATGCCGTCGAGTTTGAGTTCCTTAATATGTACGGTATCCTCAAATAGTGAGCCAATGTTTACTTTTACATTAGTCCGGCCCAGTTCCAGAAGGTTCTTATAAGTATAACCGGCGGGATTGCTGACTATTATATCCTTAACTTCCACAGCACCTCTGAGAACTGAAAGTTCCACACCGCCTACATAAACACCTACTCCAAGCGCTTTGGTGGCAGCAGTTTCAATACCTACTTCGATAACACGCTCACCAAAGAGATAAAAAACTACCAAGATAATCACCAGCAGAATAACTACCGATAACGCTAAGGGCCCTAAAGTTTTGCTCGTAAATTTCATTTTCTGGTTCTCCGGCAAATGCGACCATGCCGCACACAGGAAAAAACTGTCCTGCAATTAACAAAATCGGCTAACTGGTGGTTATTTCTGCACTTTTGGCCAAAACTCGTCAATTCGCTGTCTAAGATTTGCTCCGTTTTTCTTCATATTACCGATGAGGACACGCCGGGCCGGAAATTCGCTCAAGAACCTCACAAACTAAATGTTCGTCATGGCATTTAACTGAAAAATCAGCCAATGAGACAAATCCAATTGGTTCACCATCATTACTCAGTACCAGAAGCCTGTGGATTGATTCTTCTTCCATGATTTTTGCCGCTTCGTGAAGGTCGTCATTTTCCAGACAATAGAAAACCTCCGGTGTCATAATCTCACTGACAGGTGTATTTAACAGGTCCTTTCCCTCGGCTATTACCCGCACCACAATGTCACGGTCTGTTATAATGCCGACCAACTCCTCATCTTCCCAAATCGGCAAGGCCCCTACCTCAAGCTCTTTCATCCTTCGGGCCACCTCCGGCAATTTAGCATCTGAATTAATCATTTCCACATCACGTGTCATAATTTCTTTTACTTGCATGATAGACCCCCTTCTTGATTGTTTTAATTTTATCAAAATAACAAAAAAGCGCCGCGTTGGCTCTACTTGATCTATAGTTCAATAATAATGAAAGAATAAATCCTGTAAATCGGGCGTGCTTCTGTTTTTGGCATAAGCAGAACCACCGTTATCAATACCGGGGAAACCATTACAGCCCAAATGACAAAAAGGATGAGAAAAAATTCAAAAACAGCTTTGAATCCTGCGTCTATCTTTTCAATTTCTTGGCAACATAGACGCGAAGTGGGCACTTACAGAAATATTCGTACCCGAAAGAAAATGAGAATTTACACTGCTGCGGATTTTTTTCCGAGCATTTAAGAAAAGTTTTGACTCCGATATCATTTACTTTGGAAAGGTTTGAAAACCCTGATTTGTAGCATTCAAAATCTCTCGGGCATTCCATCCCACTCATAATTTCTTTTATCTGCTTTTTATGCTCCTGTCCTATATCCATAAGTTCTTCGTTTAATTAATAATAGCCTATCAGTCTTTCAACCAGGATGTTTCATTTGACATCGCACAACACAAATAGCAGTTTTCCAAAAGCCTGAGAATTTTTTTCCCCTGCCTGTGACAACAGTATGGCACTGCGATGGAAAAATCCCCAAAGACCGGAGAGGAAAATACCCCCTTTTATCTCTGCTATAGGGGATTGTCCTATAGGTATAAAAGTGCTTCAACCGATGGCAAAAACAGCCTCGTCCCCGATTCCCAAAGGCTAAACCTTTCGTTATCCTTGGGCTGTCAAACTTGCTGACTGTGACAGAGGTAAAAAACAGATAACCAGATGACAAAAACAAAACCGGAAATATAAAACAAATTTGAAAGGAGACCAAAATGCGACACAAAATGATTTTTCCAGGAGCAGGCTTATTAGCAATTATTATTGGTCTTACCGGCTGTTTTTCATCCAACCCGGAAGACATAGAGGCTTTTGTCCGGCCGCATAAAGTAGAGGTTAGCGCCGATAACTATATCCTGCAGCCACCGGATGAAATTGAGATACAAGCTTTGAAAATTCCTGAGATTCATCTTCAGCGCCAGCGAATTCGGCCTGATGGGATGGTGTCGTTTGAAGGTCTGGGTGAGATAAGCGCAGCCGGCAAAACACCGAAACAACTGGTAGAGGACCTTCGTGAAAAAGCTTCAATGCTGTATGCTTTAACAGGCGAAAATCCTATTGATGTGCGCATATCGGTCTTCAAAAGCAGAGTTTTCTATGTCCTTGGCCAAGTCTATTTCGAGGGCCCCAAGGTCTGCACCGGACGTGACACGCTCTTGACCGCGCTGGCAGGAGCCCGGCCCACAATACTGGCATGGAAACAGCGAATTCAGGTAATTAAGCCCTCAACGGATATAACTGTCAAACCAAAGATTTTTGAGTTTGACTACAATAAGATGATAGCGCACGGAGATACGAGCAAGAATGTTTTGCTGGAGGAAGGTGACATAGTATTCGTTCCGCCTACAATATTGGCGGCAATCGGTCTGGTCGTAGAAGAAGCGTTACGGCCGATTGGGCGGGCCTTCAGCACGGTAAATATCGTCCAGGGTGCTCCGGGCGGCGGTACTTCCTATTAATAAGTATTTCAAGTGGAGTACGCCTTGACCAAAATAAATCCGGCAGGCGGATTCACAATGTAATGACGGTGCTAATGAGTCGGCGAAATACATTCAAACTAATTCATTTTGCCAGTACTGTATGGTTTGTACTTAGTGCCGGTTTTCTACTGGTCCTGGACTTGCGGCAGGCGGGTAAAAGCTGGTGGGTCATTGTGTCACTGTCCGGTTATTCCACTGTAACGGCGTTCTTGCTGATAAGCCTTTATTTGTTTGCGGTTTTCAGAGGTGTCACCCGAAGCCGGAAAACAAAAACAGAACATCCTTTAACCACATCCGTTTATTATTCGGTTTTCTATGACGTCAGTCCTTTCCTTGGCGCATTGGCAGGAAGTATCACCGGGATTGGGGTCGATAAGGTAACCAGCTATCTGTCAGTGACTGCGGCAGGGGCTTTGTGGGCAACATTTCTGGTGTGGATAGTAGTTGACCCGGTTGCCGGATTGCTCGAGATGTTGCTGCCGTCAAGTCGAAGACTTCGAAAAAAACGTTTGGCACAAATAAAAACGGCAAGGGAAAAAGAATTCCTGGCGGGACAACGCCTGCTGGCTGAGATAGAAACTAAAGAAAAAAAGCAACAGGACCATTGGAGACAGGTTTTGCAACCATATGCAGAGAAACTTGCGGTACTGGCTGGAAGTGATGAAAAGACTGATGAAAACAATGAATCCAAAGTTGTCGATATCGGCGTAAATGCCTGGCAGGCCGGCGGGCTAAACTGTATGCGACAACTTCATTCGATGGTGACCGATATTTGGCGGCAAAAATGTCCGGATGCTATGGCCACCGATTATGTCTCAATCTGGTGGGATGGGATTGGTGGTTGGCAAAATCAATGGCTCAAGGGGAGAGTAAGTTAATCATTAAGGATAAAAGCAGTCTCGTGCGTAGTGTAATATTTAGTGTGGTCTTTTGGCTGGCTGCCTGTTTCTGCACAGCTAAAACAATTTATGTGGATGTTAATGGGCCCAATGACCCGGGAACCGGCAGCTTCAATGACCCATTCCAAAGAATTGAAAGTGCAATTGATTCAGCCCAAAACGATGACATTGTTATAGTTGCTCCGGGACACTACCGACCGCTTTCATCGACCGGCATTGATTTTAATGGCAAAGCAATTACCATTCGAAGCACAGACCCCAACGACCGCCAGGTAGTTGGGACAACAATCATCGACTCAAACGGCATAGAAGCAGAGCCGCGACGCGGATTTTATTTTCATAGTAATGAAGGGGCCGATTCTGTACTCAATGGTTTCACCATTATCAACGGTCATCAGCCCAACGGTGGCGGTATTTATTGCTTTTTCGCCGCCCCAACAATCACAAACTGTATCATTACCGGCAACACAGCCGGCAGTTATGGTGGAGGCATCAATTGCTTCTCAGCCAGTCCCAAAATCAGCAACTGTATCATCACCGGCAACACGGCCACCTATAACGGCGGCGGTATTTATTGTTTCTCCGCCTCACCCAATGTCACAGACTGTGTTATTACCAACAACACGGCTGGTCGCTACGGCGGCGCAGTGGCTTCGAGTTATGGTAATATCACAAACTGCACCATCGGCAATAACATAGCCGACAGCAATGGCGGCGGCCTATACAATTGCAATTGTTCAATCAGCAACTGCATTTTTTTGAACAATACAAACCACGCAATCTACGAAAGCTACCCTTTGGATATACAAACCGTAACCTACTGTCTGTTTTACGATAATCCTGATGGCGATTGGTATGACAACGAGACGCTGTCAACAATAATCGGTGCCGATGCCATAAATGCCTTGCCGGAAGCAAACGATATTATAGATGCCGACCCCTTGCTAAAGCCGGATGGCTATCACCTGCAAATTACCTCGCCTTGTATAAATGCAGGCGACCCTCTTGCAGACTGTAACAGCCAAGCCGATATTGATAACCAGCGGCGCATGCTCTATGGTCGAATTGATATCGGCGCCGATGAAGTGCTTTCTATGGCAGGAGATTTTGAACCGGACGGTGATGTTGATGCAGCTGACCTGGCCATAGTATCAAACAACTGGCTCCAAAACGGCGGCGACACTACAGGTAACATCAACGGTGATAACATCGTCAATTTTCCTGATTTCGTTCTGCTGGCCCAAAACTGGATGAAGGTGCAGAAAGATATCTCTGACTTGAACCAGGACGGAATTGTTAATTTCAACGATTTTGGGGTCCTGGCCTATTACTGGATGGAAAATGTATGTTCACAAGCTGACTGGTGCCAAGGCAGTGACCTTGACAACAGCGGCTACGTGGATTTCACTGACCTTAAGACCTTTGCGGCAAGTTGGCTACGTGAACAGCCATAGCAGCACTTTTTCTTTTGCGCCCAAATGCGTCAGCGACACATCTTTAAGCATCCCAATGGCCAAAACAAAGGTAAATGTCTTGGCCATTGGGACAATTTACCTTTCAGATGGTTCGGCGTCTTCGCAGCCAGCCCACAATAGCTACACCTATGCTGCCCAAAATGATAGCTCCGGGAGCAGGAGTTTGTACAGCATTGAAAGGTTCCACGGTTAAGTCGTCAACACCAATATCGAAGTAACCGCCATCGCTGAATACCAGAAGCGAAACAGGACTGTCAAATGTGCGATCAAAAGGAACCACCATAAGATCTCCCCTGTCATCGCCCCACCATGTAGTGCCGTAATCAATGATGAAGGCATCTACCAGAGCGTTCGGGTTGGGATTGAAGCGGTCGCCATAATTGTTATCGAAAGCCAGTATAACGAAATCTGCTGCCGGGGTCGCAGCAAAGACATACCCACTGCCCGATGCACCAAGAATTGGGTCATCGAAGGACACCTGCATATAACCTGGTGTCTCGTGGGTACTGCCGAAGGTCCGAAGCCATTGGCCGTCATTATCTATCCAATCCTGCCCATATTGGTCGTTGCTCCAGACCGCACCGCCGGTCACGGTGGTGACTCCATAGATGCTGCTCATATATTCACTGGCACGTTCGTTGTTAATCTGAATGCTCTCACTACCTCCCGAACCCAGTATCGCATTCTCGAAGTCAAATGTGGGCGCTGCTTGCGCAAAGCTAACCATACAAATTACTAGAATTGTTGTGAATACTAAGTCTTTCATGATAATCTCCATAACCTTTTTATGTGTACAATATTTAGGTTAGGCTAACTCAAACTACTGTAATGAGGTCAAACCAGGGGGGCCGCGAGAAAAAATCTGAGCAATAAAAATTGATTTGAAATGGATATTCCCCCCGCTTATAGAAACTGTTCGACTGACCGCCGAAACAGGATAAAATAACATGGTTGTAATTAAGCATTGGTGCGACTGTAATTGACTTTTAGTTTTCGCAAAAGTACCAACCGTGTCATAGACAAGCTGCATATTATTCGGTATACCGGTTAAATATTTAACAAGCCCGATATATCTGCTGCCTTCGATGTCACAACGCCGTCGAGCAGAATTCCCGAATAAATACAATTTTGGAGATTTTATCAAATTCCTGTTGGTGTGTGTTTGCATGCAGAGGTGCGCTAAACGCGGAACAATTTGAAAACCAGCCTGGCCTGCCGACAACACATATATCAGCGCTGCGGCCCATACACTGCGGCCTCTAACCAATAAAACACAAACAAGGCCAACCAACGCCATTGCTACTGCTGCCGGCGCAGCAGGCAGAGACGCTACATCGTTCTGTTGACCAGTGCTCGAAATTGCAGAAGCAATATATGGTTTTGTGATTTCTTTACCAATAACAATTAACCTGCTGTCGGTCGATTCAAAGGTCTTTAATACGTGCGGTGTATGAGAAAAGGTGGCGTGACCAAACGAGTAAATTCCACCGTCGACCGCTACGGTAACAGAAGCATTGGCGCAGGTTACTGCTACCAATAATATCAAGACAAGCAATACAACTGCCCTACAGAACACAGGTTTTCGCAGTCCGTATTTTCTAAGTTCTTTGTCCCTGCTGACACAAGTTTTCATTTTCGCTGCTCTCCAGTTATTGCGTCGATGTTAACAAATGCTTTCGTCCTGTAAATCGGGGCACACTCTGCTTTTGCTATCAGCCGAACTTCTCTTATACATACCGGGCAATCCCCTACGCTATAAGCCAAAATGACTGATGCCGCCCCAAATATGATTCCGAACAGATACCATATGGAAAAAACTGCTGTTAATCAGAGGTATGTTTTTTTTGCGGGGTTTTCGAACGAAGGCTGAGCTTTAGCGGCACTTCTGATATGGGAATATGGGGCGAGACGGGCTTTGGCGGAACATAGTACTTGTTCACGTCTTCAACAAATCTCAACAGCAGCAGTATCTTGCTCTTGACCCGGGACCTGCGGTATATATTCCGCAGATGGGTTTTTACCGTACCGTGCCTTATTTTCAAAGCCTTTGCTATCTCTTCGTTGTTAAAACCCCGGCAAACAAGGATCGCTACCTGCAACTCTCTTGGCGTCATATGGTACCGTTTTCTAAGAAACAGCCACTGTCTTTCGTCAAGCAGGATACCGGCCGGACGCTTAAAAAGCTGGCTTTCAATATTACCGTTTTTGTCTTTTGGTAATTGTGCCATGGTCCTTTTCCTTTGATAATTCCCTGAGAAGACGTAAAGCTTCATCGGTTTCTAATCGAGACAACCCTCCAACCTTGCCATTCAACTCCAGAGCCATCTGAAGATTATCAATAGCCCCATCCCGGCCGAGAGATGCCTGTGTTCTGGCCAGGTGAAAATACGAAACCACTAAAGACGATGAATTCACCGGATATTGCTCAACACACCTGGTGAAATCCACAATTGCATTTCGGTACTGATTTAATCTGTGATGTATTACACCTCGGGTATCGACAAGGTCAACATAATCAGGTGCTTTTTCTAATCCGCGCTGGGTAAGTTTAAGAGCCTGCGCGTATTTACCCTGTTCTTCACACATTATCCATGCCAAATTATTAAGGGCAACAACCGCATTCGGCTCCGACTCTAATATCCGCTCGTAGAGTTTTGCCGCCTCATCAGAATAACCGCTGCTCTGCAGGAGTATGGCCAGAGAACTCATGGCTTCAACCGCATTGCTTTCTTTCCCAAGAACCATTCGAAGTATGTCCTCTACCATCTTTCGGGTTTCTTTATCCCCGCTGGTAGCCAGTTTGTTGGCAAGAGTCATAAAGGTAACGCTGTCATCGGGGTGTTTTTCAAACCAGTCGGTGACCTTGTTCATCAGTTCTGTCCTCTTTTGGTCTTCCCTGAGAACCTCAATTTCAGCTAAAAACACATTTGCGTCATAGGGAACCACCTGATAAAGAGCTTCGAATATCCTTTGTGACTCGTCCTTATTCCCATTCCTATACAACGTGACAGCCAACATAGTATTAATCTTTACGCATTCGTTCTCCCTGCAGGAACCCAAAAGGTCCTGCAAAAAACTTATACCTTTTTCAAAGTCTTCGGCCGCTATATACATATCAGCAAGTTCCAGAGCTATATCGAGGTCCTGCGGCTCTCGTTCGTTGAGAACCTTCAAAGTCGGGATTGCCAGTTCCGGCCTGCGAGCCGCCTCTGCCCTGGCTTTCAATAACAACAGTGTCTTATCATTTGGCGAATAACTCAGGCCACGCAAAACTATATCCATGGCTTTTCCAGGCTGAGATTGTTTCGGATAAATCTGTGCCCAGTTCACGGTCTTCCCGGTTTGAGTCTGGAACGAATATGCCTTGGCCCAATTCGTAATTACCTTATACTGACGCTGGTTAAGATAACTCTGTGCCAATAATGCCCACCCAGCAGCAACTTTGGGCCGCTCTTCGGTTATAAGCTGCAAAATACCTCTGGCCTGTTCAACCGAAATTGCGTCTCCATTGGCCAATAACAACCGAGCTTTGTATAAACGCAACTCTATGTCCCGCGTATTAGCCGCCAGTACCTTGTCAAGAAGTTCTTCACCGGCACGCACGTTTCCCTCCTTCTTGGAAACTAACAACAACACGATAGCGCGTTTTTGAATCCGGATGTTCTCCGCATCGAGTTCAAGCGCTTTTTGTATATCCTTGACAGCCTCTCCAAAACGACCTTTAGAATGATAAAAATTACTTTTTGACACCCATGCACCGACATTATTAGGCTCGATAGCCGTTGCCATCTCAAAGTCCTCTCTGGCAAGCGCATCCTGGCCAAGCATCAAGCGTGTTTTGCCGCGGAGAATATACGCTGAGGCATTACCAAGTTGCTCGGTCACTTCATCACAAAGCGCCAGAGCTTCTTCTTTTTTTCCCTGACGAACGTTTAACTCTATCAGCGCTGCCGTAACTGCCAATGACACCGGCTGCTGAGACTTTAGCCTGGTCAACAATTCTAAGGCCTGGTCATACTTTTCCTGCCGCATTTTTAATAATGAAAGAGATAACAGAATACTTTGATTGTTGGGGTCTTTAGCCATTAAGTCCTCAAGAATCTCCTCAGCCGAGCTAAACCTGCCCTGCCGAAGGTGACTTCTCAATTCCAGTTTAGATAATTCCGGATGGGTCAGTTGTCGCTTTGCTGCCCGCCTCAATATCCCGTCAGCCTGCTCATATTCCTCAGCCTCATACATCACAGCCACAGCGGGCACAATAACACGTATATCATCCGGCGAGTAATTCAATGCCTCATAATAAGTCTTAACCGCCAACTTTAATTCACCTGCCTCGCGATAAACTGCCGCAAGAAGCACACGGCTTGCCTGGTTGGCCGGATTAGTGCTCAGATTTTCCTTCAGCAAAGTAATTATATGCGGGTATTGAGTTTTGAAATTTTCGCCGGCATACCAGATATTCGCCTGCTCATATCGCCATTGCCAGCCGTCTTCTCCTTCAACGGCCTTTATATCTTCAACAAGCTGTTGAACCCGGTTCAGGTCTTTTGTCACCTGCTCACATTTTAGAAGTCGGCGTTTGACAGGAATATCATGTGGCAGTTGTTGTGATGCTGCCGTAAGCAGTTG
>SDBT01004413.1_pt1 | contig 23927 bp, 18 predicted proteins | sample 2277101 | NCBI WGS metagenome assembly SDBT01 (sample SAMN10404973, study PRJNA504765) | marine sediment metagenome | isolation source: marine sediment core GS10_PC15, 103 cmbsf | place: Arctic Ocean: Southern Knipovich Ridge | collected 2010 | reverse complement strand
AGAAAGTGGTTCTGAGGCAGACCCTGATAAATCAATGGTAGAACAGTTTCTCGATGCTGCATACGAGGGAAACTTTCGTAGGGTAAAACAGTTAGCTGATCGTGTAGATATCAACGCCGTTGATCGAAGAGGCGAATCTGCATTACACATAGCAGCCTATAATGGATATGAGCCGATCGTTCGATATTTGATAGACAAGGGCGCTGATGTACTATTGTTCTCGAAACACGTACAGCGGCCATTACAAGCTGGTGAATCTCGTTATGGTTCTGGCAATCCCATGATAAAATTTTTGAAAGGGGTCGAAGCGGAAGCACAGGAAAGGGCACCGAGACTACGAAGAAAAAGGAAGGCCCAAAAGAACCGTGTGCCAAAGATGGACGGTGGCGTTCACAAAAAACATTGAAACCGAAAAAGTCCTTTTCATCAAGTCGAATAGATCGACACCGGGATAGTTTTTTCGCTCTTCACGCTTGAAGGGCCTCGAACTAAGCAAGTTTTTCCCGCAACTGCATAATCGTACGAGAAAGTTTGCGAGTAAGCTTTGGCAGCGCATCCAAATCAAGGCGAACTACCGGATTCACTACATCAAATCCAATATAGGTTTTGAACGAATTGATACCCGCAATCCCTTCTTGCGTACTCAGCACCGCCCGTTCTAAAATATCCGCCGAAAGCGTTAATACGCCAATGATAGGGCCGTGTAATCCCTCCATCATTTTTTGCACCTCCGCAGATGCCAAAGAGGAACTATCTTGTCCGGCATTTCCTTTGCGCACTTTGAGCAATGACTGAGTCAATCGTTTTTGCATCATAGTTGCTGCCCGTACTAAAGTGTTTTTCGCCTTTGTCATGCGGGTAAGATCGGATTGTATTTTCTGCACTTCCGCATTAATGGCTGATGAGCTTTTCTGCATCGCACCCAGCGCAGTACCAATTTTTTCTCTATTTTTAAGAAGATCTGCAACAAATAATTCTCGCTCCGATCTCATACTACGCGAGCCTCCCTGCATAATCTCATTCAATTTTCCCGCCATCACTCGTACCGCTTCAGAAACTTCTCGTACCCGCTGGATCAGCTCAAGACCAAGCACATCATTCGAATAGTTCCCGGCATAATCACGTATATGTATCACACTATCGAGCATTCCCGCTATATCATATAGTGTTTGGCGTGTGTGATGCAGCATCGCATGGATCACCACCGTATCCATTTCAAAGAGAACTGCATCATAGGAGCTCGAAAGCAATCGTACCAAACTCTTTTGATGCGCGTTCGTAATTTTTTTGAGTAGTTCATCAGTTTCGTTCGCCCTACCCAACGAGCGTTGCAAATCAGCAGCAGGAATGATCTTTTCCACCATAGGCAAACTCTTTTGAAACTGCTCAAGATCATTCGCAATACGTTTTAAGCGTGAAAATGGACTACGCGGCGCATAGATCGCCCGTTGCACCTCATCCATCCCTTTTTTAATTCGCCCCACCACATCTTGTACCTCGTTTACATTGCCAACAATACCACGAGTGTGCACTCCTGCCGTTTTGAATGCTTGTGTTGCCTGCTCTTGTGCCACTTTTCTTGGATTGTTCACAAAAGGACCACTGATCAATGATCCTGTTATTCCAACCACAAATAGTAGTTGTATCGTTTTCATCTACTCTCCTCGATCAAGTAGGGTCACCTACTTAGTAATACCAGCCTTTAGCCAAATACCCCATTGCGCTGGCGCAAAATTATCACAATCAGGATGCGCAAACTCCACAAAGCCACCACCACCAATATACGGCACAAGTCCTTCATAAACATCAGGCGTATAGCTTACGTACAGAAAAACTTTATGGGAAATAGCCTTTGGAAGCAGTGCAGAGCATTCATTAATATCACTATCGGTTACCAGGATTGCCGGATCTGATGTACGCACTGAAAGCTGTGTCAACCCAAGCCGGTTTGCATCCGCGGCCGTAAGCTGATTGAGCGAGACCCCCAGCGTATCTGATGCAAAAGCAATGTTATCCGCATTGATGTTGCTGTATTCAAAATCTTCATTAAAGTTTCCCGGATCTAATGAATTGAACGCAGCAGCTTGCACCGCCTGTCCGCCATGGATAGTTGCTTTACTCTGCGTAGCATTCAAGGCCACTGCTGTTTCGCCTGGATTGGTGAATCCATAAAGCTGCGCATCCCCTTTTACCGCATAGCAATTTTCCATGCAATCGCGCGAACAAAGCTTCTCTTCAGAACGAGCCCACAGATTGTACCCCAGATCCACTTCCCATTCGGATCGCTGATAGCTCAACTTCACGGCAACATCCGCTTGCACATCCACTGATATATGCGCATCCAAGGTTGTCTTATTAATGGCAGGCACTAATCGCCCTTGATACTGGTTTGGTGCCGCAACGTTATTGGGCGCAACGCCAATAGTAAGCCCGGAAGATGGCGACGCAATCTTTTGCAACAGCATATACCGACTTCCGTCACCATTAGCCGTCAGATCAAATGAACGTTTCTGTTTCGATTCAAACAGATGAGAAATGTTGGCATCAATGTATAACACCAATCGTTGATAATCTTCATCCCAATTCCACAGCTGAATGTGACCAGTTACCGCACCACCAAGCTCCCCGTGATGATCATTACCGGCAATGGGTTCAAATAAAAATTCTGATTTTCGCAATGTGCCGGTTGGTGCTGCAGCGCGAACTGCCAACCCAAAATGGTAGCGATCGGTCAGCAAAAAATTATACCCCACTGATGCACTCAGCTCGGCAACCCGCGTATCGTTTTGGCGACCAAACACCTTTCCATATTTTAATGGTTCACGCATATCACCAAAGGTGGCCTTTCCTTGTAAGGCAGTTTCTACATTCATAGGAGCCGTAGCCCCAGTAGTTAATTCCGAAAGTTCAATAGGCGCTGCTGCCAAGTAACCAGCTGGATAGGAGGTAAACGTGGTCCCCGAATCAACCACACACTCGTTGAGTTTCAGATCCCATTTGGTGTGCACAATCGGCACATGAATCTTGGCATACAGGCCAGGGGCCCATCCATCAAGACCAATGTACCAATCCAAATCCATCACAAAATTGACGATCTGAGGAGCAAACTGAACCGTACTTTTAAAATCGGACGGAAGGCCAAAATAGTCTGCTAAGATATCGTTGGCGCCTCGATTCGCCACCTGACTACCTGAAAAGATGAGCTCTTTGCACCCGAATAAAAAGGTGGCTATATCATCACGACGGAACGTGTGGGAATATTCAGGGGCCACCGCAAAGGCAAAGTAGTGCTCATCATAATCAGGCCGATAGATTACCTGCTGCCATCCAGCGAGCTCTCGGGGGGCACTCAATCCCTGGGAGCGCACTCCCATAAGCGTTTTCGGACCAAAGCTATAAAGCCCGTTACTGATGAAGATTACACAGAATAGCCATTTGATTGAGCGGTTCATATACAGTTCTCCTTATTGATTCCAAACAGTACAATATCATGCTGGCCCCCTATTCTAGAAAAATAGCGCTCGATGCGCAACCTCTTTCACCTCCGTCCGATCCAACCTTTCCATCAGTTTTCATATAGAAACACCTTATTCAATCTACCCTGCGGAACGATTATGAGTTGCCAAAAAATAGATTTTCTATGTTATACTGAAAGCTCAGTAATTTGAGCAAACCGAGGCATTTATGAAGATAAAACGAAAACAGGGGTTTTTTTCGATATCGGCTGTTGCCAAAATGTTTTCTGTACATCAACAAACTATCCGTTTGTACGAAAAACAGGGCCTAATAGCACCCAAGCGATCTGAGGGCAATACACGCCTTTTTTCAGAGGAAGATGTTGATCGTCTGGAGGAAATTATTTATCTCACGCATGAGCTGGGTATTAATCTTGCGGGCGCAGAAGTGATCTTTAAGCTAAAAAAACAGATCAAGAAAATGCAGCGAGAGATGAATTCCATATTTGATAAAACACAGCAACACCTCGACGAACAAACGGAAGAATCACAACAAACTATTCAGCGGAACGTGAAAGAGCTTATGAATATCAAACGAAGCAATGAAAGACAATCGTATGAGATGACTCCAGTATCAACGCCAGAAGAAGAAAAACCTATAGTTGAAGTTGAGCAATGGGAAGTGGAATATGAAGAGTAACCATCCTTCCCCGTATATTGCTTAAACTGTTTCACCCGCTGAAAGATAAAATGATACGCCTGATACAAAAGATAGATCTCACATGAAAACAAAGGGTTGGTTATGAACAATAAAGATAACGGTTCACCCAGAAATAATGCACAGTTCGTACTTTCATATGAATTATTAGCATTACTTCGTTGGCTTGTAGATCAGCATGAAGAAACATTAAAAAATATTGTTGGCCACGCTCTATCGGCTGGCTTACATGAAGAACTCCAAAAAATAGAACGAACAGAAGATGCCACCTATCTCCATGAGATACAACATAGCATTACCGACTTTTTAACAACCTTAGAAGCACTCCTTATTGAACAAGTGAGTGAACGTATTCGGCAAAGAGCACAGTACATAGATCTCGCGCCAGCCCTAGAGAAAATTGATAGCACCATCTGCGATCAAGCAATAGTGGATGTGAGCATCGAGGAGGCAACCTCAAAGCTTGAAATGAATCCGAAGGCCAATCCAAAGGAGTTACTCTTCAAAGAGCTGCTACGCCGATGGAAGCCCGCTGATAGCAAGATGAAGAATTGATAGTGAACCCATGCAGACCAAACTGATCCAGATACAGCATCTTTCAAAGCAATATCGCATTGGCAAGCGAGTGATCAACGCCTTGCAAGATGTTTCACTCGATATATATGAGGCAGAAATTTTCGGCCTTCTTGGGGTAAATGGAGCAGGGAAAACCACGCTTTCTTCTATCATTGCCACGCTGCACCCACCAACCAGCGGTGATGTTCTTTATCGTGGGCAGTCGATTTATGACAATATAAACGACTATCGATATATCATTGGGTTTTGCCCACAAAAAGCAAACTTAAACAGAGATTTGACCATTGACCAGATCCTCTATTTTGCCGGCTCCTATTACTGCATGCCAAAAAAACTCATTCTAGAACGGCGGGAAGAACTTATTGCCCAATTTCAGCTACAAGAATATCGAACGGAAAAACCTGACATATTATCCGGAGGCTACCAGCATCGCGTTCTGATTGCACGCGCACTCATGCATCGCCCAAAGCTGCTGATTCTGGATGAACCTACCGTGGGCCTCGATCCTCACATACGAAGAAATTTGTGGGAAATCATCAGAGGGTTAAAAGAGTATGGCGTATCAATAGTTTTAACCACCCATTACCTAGATGAAGCAGACTTTCTCTCCGATAGAATTTGCATTTTAGATAAAGGTAAAATAAAACTGATCGATACCCCACAAAACCTCAAGGCCGCCCACAAAAAGAGCACCCTGGAAGATGTGTTTATCACACTGATGGAGGAAGAAGTAGCATGAGCAGCACAAAAAGATTCGCGCGATACTGGCATATATTTTGGCAACTGTTCCAAGCTGATCTACTCGTCTTTTGGCCCCAACTGTGGGATGATATCCTCAACATTATTGTGTGGCTCAGCAGCCTTCTTATTTTATCTGCTTATATCTTCCCCCTTCTTGGCATCATGAAAAGCTTTGGAGTTTTTACCGCATTTGCATTAATCGCATCAGAGAGTTATTGGCGCATGTGGCCCACCACGTTTGAATTCATTAGTGATCTCGATGGAGAACGGGCAATTGACTATCACCTTACCCTTCCCATTCCCTCATCTCTTGTTTTGGTAAAATCAATCGCATTATATGCTTTCAAATCAATCATATTTGGTTTCATCACGTTTCCATGGGTGGTCTTTCTTATATGGAATGAACTAGATTGGCAGCTTTTTTCATGGCCAAGATTTATACTGATGTTCCTCAGTATATGCCTCTTTACTGGATGCTTTTTTATTCTGCTCTCCAGCATTGCCAAAAATAGAAATAATTTACGAAAGATTGGTCTCAGGATTATTTTCCCACTTTGGTTTTTCGGAGCAGGACAATTTCCCTGGCAGGTGATTTACGACAAAGTGTCACCCAAACTGGCTTACGTTTTGCTTGCAAATCCATGGGTGTATGCCATGGAGGGAATGCATGCCGCTACGATAGGGCAACAAGGATTTCTCCCCTTCTGGATCTGTTTAGGGGCAGTACTTACGGTTTCTTTTTTATTCGGATCGGTCGGCATTGCGCGATTGATGAAACGTTTAGATGCTATCTAAAAAACCCAAGTTTTTCGAGCGCCTCACGTACCTCATAAAGGGGCAACCCTACAATGGCGGAATAAGAACCTTGCACCTCTTTTAAAAACTGTCCACCATACTGCTCCACGGCAATAGCATTAGAACAGTTTAATCCGGGAGATTTCTCAAGGTAGGTTTCTATCCATTCATCAGGAATAATGAATTTGTAACTGGCATGGACCACTTGTTCAATACGGTCTACCGTCTGCCACCCCCCATTTTTCCATGCTTTTTTATCGAGGCAAAAACCAGTACACAATCGCGTGCCCCCTCGTGCCTCTTTAATTTTTTCAATCGCATCGGCACGATCTTTCGGTTTGCCTTGAATGGCTCCGTTAGCGTCTTGTGAGAGGGTATCGGCAGTAAGTACAAAAATCTCTTTTTCTCGATCAATACCGGATAGATCCGCATGCTCCATCTTATACAGCGCAATGGATGCCACCAACTTATGCAACGGCAATCCCCAATCACAGGCCGCCTCATCTGCTGTTTGAGAAACAAGCTCAAATGGGATTTGCACTTCACGCAATAGTTGCTGGCGGGATAGTGATTGTGAGGCAAGGTACAGTATATTTTTCATAATAGAAGAGTGTACAGGAGCAGCGCATTTTGAGCAAGCAGCCGCTCCACCCTACAACGTCCAGCGTTACCTCCAGCCAAGAACACAGCACCGTTATTATGGCTCTTAACCCCCTCGCTTTTTGAGCGCACTACCAAACTGGCGCAATGGTTGCGAACCGGGTTTGAGATTGAGATGTTTTCCATCATCAGTTACTGCAAATATACCGTAGCGACGATCTGTGCTGTCCAATCCTGGCCATTCATAGTTATCCATTAACGTCCATGGTAAATAACCATACACTGGATAGCCGTCTTGCGTAGCGCGCATCATCGCATAAAGGTATTCATGATAGAATCGTTTACGCTTTGCATCGTCCTTGGTGGCTATACCATTTTCTGCAACAAGAAGCGGAAGCTTTTTGTCCGCTGCGCGTTCAAATGGTTTAATGAATCGTTCATAGATCTCTACGATTGCGCGATACATGCCATTCGGGTAATGGTAGTAGGTATCCCCATCCGTTCTGAGTCGTTCATCAGTAATAGGAACTGTTTTGGAAAAAAACTGATATCGATTCGAGTAGTAGCTGAGCCCTATGAAATCCAACGCACCAATAGCTTTTTTATTTACATATCTCAGGTCAACGGCAATCTCAGAAACTTTGTCTGCAATGCTAATATTGCGCTTCATCATCTTGCCAGCCTTCTCAACGAGCCTCATCACCTTGCTTACAACCCCAAGCGGTATTTGCACCCAAAGAACCCCGTTAATAAAGAAATTATAGAGCGCATGATGATGAATTTGATCAGCAAAACCAAAAACAAAGTTATTGAGCGGCTTTAAGCGCCGTTGATTATTCGTAAAGGTAGCCGGATCATATTGGTGAATGTTTTTGATCAACCCAATCTGCGGCTCTGGAATTCCCTCCAATGCCATTTTTTTAAAGCTCTCTTTCATGCCATAATAAATGCGTACATGTGCTTCAAGCTCATTTTTAAGAACATTGGCAACAAGAGAAAATCCTTTTTTATTGGGCGGCCCGGCCTTGGCAAAGTAACTCCGCAATGCAAACGACTCCGGTCCATTAAAGGTAACCCACAATGGCGTGCGCGGCGCCATTTTTTTAAGCTCTTTCATTGCTTGCTCATCATCGCTAACTGCCTTCATGATCTGCTCATACAACTTGATGCACGGGTTCACAAACTGATCAATAAGCCCATAATTTTCAAACCCACCCGCATCTAAAAACCAATTCGGATCGGTGTAATGATGAAAGCAAACAACCGGCGCAATTCCTTTCTTGAGCACATACAGGAATCGCTGTGTATAATGATCGGCAACAGATTGATCCCATGAATCGGGTCCTGAGGGCGTAAGCAATGCCATCTCAATAGAAAAGCGAAGCGCATTAAAACCGGGAATTGCTTCTTTGGCATCATCTACATAATTTTCGCCATAGTTCCACCAATCCATCTTGTATCGAGATTCCGTTGGTTGCGTAAAATTATGCTCCTGCGCATAGCGCGACCAACTACACAATGCCGGCGTACATTTTTTGCTACTTTGATGTTCAGACGTGGATGCCCCAAAATAAAACTCATCTGGTTCCACCTTCTTGAAGATTTCCCGCGCAATTTTATTAATCGACGGCACCCGCTTGGGGATCGTAATGGGATATATCTGGCGGTAGATACTATCGTCGCGCCCCCGCTTAATATTGTACCCAATGAACTGCCGCTCATAATGAGCGCCTGTAGTGAGCAGACCTAATAGCACTAGATAATTGATCATACTGAAACTCCTTGTATGGAACTCACTGTATCAATAGGGATAGGCAATCGCAACGATGGATGGAAACTTTAAACAGATAATTTCTGTACGATAACGTCCACAAGCTCCGGGAACTCCGGTTTATAATAATCGCCCCCGAAATGGCCTTGATCAGTAAATTCATAATATTCAGAATTTAATTTTTCATGAACAAATCGCGGCTCCTCAATGGGGATCCATGGATCATTTGGTGAAGCAAATTGAACAATCCATTGTTGATTGCTCTTGATAGCATCCCAATTCCACGGCCTTTCAAAATACCCACTTAGTTTTTCTTTTTCCATTCCCAAATCGGTATAATAAGAGCCCACAAGAATAGATCCTAATATTTTATTCTCTTCCGCAAATCGCATGGCAGCAATAGCACCCGATGAATGCCCCACAAGTATTGAATATTCATCAGCACAAAGTTCATTTTTTAAAAAGGGCAACCAATAAGAAGCCCGCGCTAAATCAGTATCAGGAAATTGACGCGCAACCACCTTATATCCAAGTTTTTCGAGCGCTAGTTTAACATACGGAAACCAATTGTCATTGGGAGTGCTCGTATCGTTACCATGTAAAAAAATAATCTTAATCATCTCACTTGCCTTCAATTCATACCGGTATGTAACATGCCCACAAGGGCGGCAGCCAACCGAAGCCTTGGCGCAGGTTGGTTGGGGCGGGAGGATTCGAACCTCCGTATCACAGGACCAAAACCTGTTGCCTTACCACTTGGCTACGCCCCAATAGAAAAGTTCATGAGATTCAATGGTAGCACAGTCGGCACAAAAAGCCCAGATCTGTCCCGCTTTTTTGACTACACCCTAATTTTGAACAGAGACGCTTACATATCTTGAGGAAGCACTTCACCACTTTCTGCGACTTGGTCGAACTCCTTAATCACACGATCTTCGATCATTTGACGTGTTTCTGCATTAAGGGGGTGAACGATATCCCTAAACGTACCATCTTTGCGTTTACGAGAAGGCATAGAAACAAAAAGTCCTTTGTTACCTTCTATAATTTTCAAGTCTCGAATAATAAAGCTGTTGTCAAAAACCACGGTTGCATATGCTTTGAGTCTTCCACCATCTTTAGCTGAAAAAACTTTTACTTCGGTAATTTCCATCGCTGTAATCCTTCAGAGATTTAATACTATCCCTCTTTACATTCTCCTGCACTACTCACACTTAGAGTGCATCATTCTATAAGATGGCCCCTTTTTGTCAAACAATTTTACAGGGACGGACAGGGTTGCGTTAGATTTTAACGGCAGCTCGCAATTTGGCCGATCTGGATGAGGGATTCGTTACAATCTCCTCCCGGGTAGGGATCACCACCTTCTTGGTTAATACCTCGAGCTTTCCCGCTAATGCCTGATCGATAAAAAACTGCTTTACAAGCCGATCTTCCAAAGAATGAAAACTTATACAAACAATGCGCCCCTGAGGAGCAAGCGGCGGAATAGCCCCCTTCAAAAATGAGCGGATATTATCAAGCTCCTGATTTATGTAGATGCGCAGCGCCTGAAACACTCGAGTGGCTGGATGAATCTTCGCTTCGCGTTTATAGGGGACAATGCCCTTAATAAAGTTGGCCAACTGCTGCGTTGTCTTAAACTTTTTGTGTCCCCGCTCCTTTACAATTGCCCGCGCTATTTTACGAGAAAATCGCTCTTCGCCTAGCTCTGAAAATATCCGAAGGAGCTTATCCTCGGAGGCGGTGTTGAGCAGCTCAGCCGCGGTGGTCTTGTAATGAGCTGTCGACATGCGCATATCTAAAGGCGTGTCTCTATAGAGTGAGAAACCCGGCTGGTCGGCAATCTGCATTTGGGAGGTGCCAAAATCAGCTAAAATTCCATCCACCTGCCGTACATCAATCTTTTTTAACAACTTATAAAGCAACGCAAAATTGCCCCATACCGGCGTGAATCGATCCCCAAATTTTTCCGTAATAAGGGGGGCATACCGATCAAGAGAAATACGATCCCAATCTATACCAATCACGTGACAAGTTGGCTCCTTTTCTAAAATAGCGCGCGTGTGACCACCACTGCCAAACGTGGCATCAATATAGATCTTATATGGTTGAGGATTGAGGTAGGCAAGCACCTCCTCAATGAGAACTGATTTATGAAAGAAGGATGGTTGATCCATATTTTCCTTATTCATACCCTTCGATCCTTCGAGAGCCTCAGGACAGGGCGAACAGATGTGGTGAAATTTATTTCGTACAATGAGCTACCAAATTAGAAAGCCCCACACCTCGTGAGCCTTTCACAAGCATCATAACTTCTCGATCCCCAATAACCGCTGGCAACTGTTCAAGCGCCTCCTGCCAGGTGGCAACACGGATCATTTCAATCCCTAGCGGCACCGTGTTTTCTATACATCGTACCATATTCCCCACTAAAATCAGCTTTTTTAGCGACGTAACCTTACGCAAAAATCGGCCGATCTGCCGATGCCAGAAGGGACTATTTACGCCAAGCTCCAGCATATCTCCCAACACCGCCACCTTGCAGGCAGTGGTTTGTATTTCTTGAAACGCGGCTAGTGCCGCCTTCATGCTTTCGGGATTTGCATTATAGCAATCATCAATCACCATCCCTTTACCGATCGAAAGCATCCGCCGTTCAAATCGGCTCGCTACAATAATCGGTTCCTGAATCGCTGAAATAATATGTTCACGAGGAATGAGAAGAATGTGCCCTACTGCCGCCGCAACTAATGAACGATGAATCGTCCCCACGTGCGGATTGGCTAGTACCACCTCATATTTATCCTTATAGATCTTCATTATACAATGCGTATCGGTATCAACAAAGCGCACCTTCCGGGCTTGAATATGATTTGTTGTTTTATATCCAACCTTTATCACCGGATGAGGATAGGATATCGCAGAAAGAAGCGGTTGATCACCATCCACAATCCCAATATTTCGTTCAGTGAAATATTTAAAAATATCCCGTTTTTCAAATGCAATATCTTGCAAAGAGCCCAACCCTTCCATATGACAATGACCAATGGTGGTAATAATACCAATCGTTGGTTTTGCCATACGTGCAAGCTGCGCCATTTCTCCCCGTCGATTTATGCCAAGCTCAAAAACCGCCACTTCATGATGATCACGCATACGCAGAAGATTTAATGCAAGACCGATCTGCGTATTTTGGTTTCCGTAGGATGCAATATATGAGCGCCCCGCATGGGCAAACATTTTGGCAATGGTCTCTTTAGCTGAGGTTTTACCCACTGAGCCCGTTACGCCAATCACTGGATAGGAAAACTGTTCGCGCCAACAAGTTGCAAACGCAAACAACGCCTGCAATGGATCAGAGACCGTAATAATAACTTTGGTACGCAACAAATCGTTGCTGATATGTTGCAGACAAGCATCTTTTTTATCTCGTGCGACGAGGGCGCCAACAGCGCCACGCTCTAAAGCATCCTTCACAAACTGATGCCCATCACACCGCTCACCTTTCAGCGCAACAAAAATCTCATGGTTCTTTACCGTACGAGAATCGATACTGAATGAGGAATCCTCTGAAATGGTTCCCTCAATAGATACGTCGGGAAGCGCCTCCCGAAAACAATACTCATATGATCGCATAGTTCCTACTTAGTGCTATCTAATAACTCTTCTGGTCCTACTACCATCTGCAGGCATAATCAGACCATGCATTTCCAACATTGCAATAATTCGTGCAGATCGATTATACCCTATTCTGAATGCTCGTTGAAGAGAAGATATAGAAATTTCCTCCACTGAATCCAGATAAGAGACCACTTTCTTATAAAGTTCCTCATCTTCCGAAGATAGATCTGTCTCATCGGCAGCGAGTTCTTCAGTAATATCAAGATACTCAACCACACGCTGATCTCTAATATGGGAAGCAACAGTATTAATTTCACTATCAGACACATAGGCCCCATGCACCCGCTTGAGTACCGACGCCGTGGAATCGAGAAATAACATATCGCCTCTCCCAAGCAGTTTGTCTGCACCACCACAATCTAAGATAGTACGAGAATCAACTTTCGATGTTACACGACATGAAATCCTACTGGGGAAATTAACCTTAATCAACCCAGTAATCACGTCAACCGACGGACGTTGTGTTGCAATAATCATATGAATACCAGCTGCGCGCGCCATTTGCGTAATACGAGTAATAAGATATTCTACTTCACGCCCCACCGTCATCATCAAATCAGAAAGCTCATCAATAACAATCACAATGAAAGGGAACGTTTCTACCCCTTGCGCTTTAGCCAACTTATTATATTCAAACACATTGCGTACACCATAATGGGACATCTGCTCATAGCGGGATTCCATCTGTTTAACTACCCATTTTAAGACAGGAACCGATTGTTTTGGATCAGTAACAATAGGAAATAAAAGATGTGAAATGTCCGCATACGGAGCAAACTCTAATCGTTTTGGATCAATTAAAATCATACGCAACTCATCAGGCGTACATTTACACAATAAGCTGATAAGCATTGAATTTAATGCCACTGATTTACCCGATCCGGTGGATCCTGCAATTAACAGATGGGGCATTTTCGCCAAATCAACAACCACATCCTCGCCTACGGTATTTTGGCCCAAGATGAGAGGCAACAGTCCATCAAATTCAAGATATTCTGGGGATTGAATAACGGAAGCAAGCAGCACATCTTTTCTTTTTTTGTTCGCAACTTCAAAACCAACTACTGATCGCCCAGGAATAGGCGCGAGAATGCGAATACTCAATGCCTGCAGCGTCATAGCCAGGTCATCTTCCAGTGCAAGAATTTTACTTACTTTCGTGTCTATTGTCGGTTGGTATTCAAACAGGGTAACCACGGGGCCACTTTTGATAGAGATTACATTACCATATACCCCAAACCGTTCCAGCTTCTCTTCTAAAATGCGAGCACGTTCTTCAAGTTCACGCTTAAACTGCTTATCTTCTCGCTGGTCATCTACGCCAATAAAGATATCGAGGTTTGGCAATCCATATGATGACGACTTTGATTCTTCAACTGCATGCGAGCCACTCTCATCCGCAATACCATCCTGCTGCTCATATGATTCCTCATGGGCAGGAGGAGCCTGTTGCTCGAATGATTCTTCATGACCAAGAGAACTGAACTGCTGCTGGTCTGGTTCCCAACGGGAGCCAGCTTGCTCTTGTTCGTACGCAAAATTAGTAGCCGTCTCGGGTGTATCAAACGCAGAGCCATCCACCCATTTCCAACAATAACGGACCACGGTATCGCATGATCGAGCAACGAAAACAATAATCGCATACGTCCGTTGAGCCACGCGATGGCGTACCAAAAAATCATACGTTTGTGAGGTAATACGAATCAAAAAACGAGCCGTACCAATAAAAGAAAATCGCACGAGTAACACTAATGATGCATACACGCCCACGTACGCAAAGATAATAGAGCCCACCTGATCAAAGAGACGATACAAAAGCACCGTCATGCCATATCCCACATAGCCACCTGCCACCGATGAATGAAAAAGGTCAATACGATGCACCGTCACGAGCACTGAAACCGATACAAGCAACCCCAGCATAGCAGCGAATCGCTCCCACTCCTCTTTGAAGTCGGACGCATCCCACATAAGGTAGCCACTAGTAACTATAAACACCGGCACAAGATAGGAGGCAGTGCCCAAAAGATAAATAAGGACCGAGGCTATATTGGCACCAAACATGCCACAAAGATTTTGTGTTTGTTGCGGGTCGGAAAAATAGTGGAACCATGAAGGATCATATACGTTATAGGAATACAACGAAAGACCCATGAAGGCGGCAACCACAACCGTTATGAAAAAATACAACTCTTTTTTATACGCGAAATCAAAACTATAGAAACGATTCGTAAAAAACATGATACCAATCCCCCTCTCTCGTATGACAGTATATTGCCGATCATCCTATCGTATTGAAGGGATGAAAAGCAACAATCACCTACAATACAGAAGGGAAATGGTCAACGGAAGGATCATATAGATACTCACCATCCATAGCATTCCACGCTTTGAAAGCAAATACATTCCATATAATCCCATAAATGCAAGCAGTGATGCCCCGCCAACTGCCACGAGCGTCATCAAATCAAATGGCACCCAATGCGTAGGATGCATCATATACTGATACCCACTCAGCAATGCCATTCCCACGGCAAGCGGCCATTGCAGCATCCAGGTGATATGGAACGAGCGCCGCGCATCGATGCCCATCCATCTACTTGCCACAAACACCACCGCAAAGCGCGATATGCCCGGAAATAGTGCTACGCCCTGAACCACTCCCAGTAGGAGCGCCCGCTTTGCGGTGAGCGTGGCATGATCATCGCGAGAACAAACGCGCAACGAAAGAAGAATGGCAGCCGTAGCACCAAAACCAAGCCAAAGCGGAATCATCGAATCATATCGATGTATAAGAAGATAGAAAAGCGCCGTTATGCTATTGCTGCATACCATATATCCAATAAGCTTACCCACAACGCGCCACGTAACGCGAAGATTCATCAGTAAAAACCACCATTCTTTCACAAAAAAAAGCGCAACCACAAAAATAGTCGGCACATTCATCCACAACACGAGTTCCGGTGTGGATAATACTGCTGATAATGATTCAAACAATACGATTTTTTCAGAAAAAAAGAGACACAAAGCAAGAACAACATGACCCGAGCTACTCACCGGAAAGCTCTCAAATACGAGCTGAATTGATATGAATGATAACAAACTAAGCATCCATGGCTCTTTTTAATACTTTAATTTAGCTGAAAACTGCACCCACACGCTCTTGCGAAAATATTTTTCTTTACATTGGCAAATTTGACATATTATATTATAGGGGAATTTTGGAAATGGGCGACTAGGAAATTGACATCGCAGTTCCATCTTGCAATATATCAACAGTTGATCTAGAATGGTGTGCGTTTATACACCATGGACACAAAAACTCGTACAAAAAGTGGTAATAAACAGCAACAGTAAGTAGAACGAAAGGAGGCCCGCAGAGCGCGAATCAAAGTAGTAATTTTACCTCTCGTAACCCACACGTCGGTTTTTCAAACATACACGATTAACTCGCATGTGTTGGACAAAAAAGCAACAGACTTAAGGAGTTGTTCTCATGAAACAAACATTTAGAAAAATTCTCTCGATCGCCGCTCTGCTGAGCATGGTAGCCATACAGGCACACAGCCAGGTTACCCCAACATTGGCACTGCGCTCGCAGGGTTTCCACGGTGATCGTCAAAGAAATGTAGGCATGGTTGGTCATATCAACCTATATGATATGGAATCATGGTATGGCACATTCGATCTTGGCATTGGCTACTCACGTTCATTTGATTCTGAAGAATTAGCACATTGCCTTTTCGGTGATGATTTAATCTGCAACAGCGACTGCAACAACACCATCAAGGTGCAAGGTAGCGGCGTAGCATCACGCGATGCAAAAGCATGGTTGGCAGATTATCTCTACTTGGCTTGCGACTATGACGGAAGCTTCAATATCAGACCACGTATCCAAAACGTTACGGTAGACCTTGATTTCTACCTCGGCTTGGATGAATGGGTTAACGGTATGTACTTCCGCATTTATGGCCCAATCAACTGGACCAAATGGCAAACACGCTTCTGCGTAACTGATCCTGCAACCGTAACCACCACCAGCTGCTCAACCGGTTATTTCACCTCCGCTGGTTCTGAAGTTCTTCTTTCATCAATGGCAGATTACTTTGCTGGCACCGCTCCTGCTATCGCAGATGGCGTCACGTTCCAAGGCCTCAAATGGGCAAAAATGCCTGCTTGCGACCAAACAAAAACGTCATTCGCTGAACTTCGTGCAGAACTCGGCTGGAACTTCTTCCAAGATGATGACTACCACATCGGTGCTGGTCTTCATGTAGCAGCTCCAACCGGAAACAAGCGTCGTGCAGAATATGTAATGAATCCAGTTGTGGGTAACGGAAATCATTGGGAACTTGGTGGAACCATTCATGGTCACTATGTATTCTGGAGAAGTGATGACGAAGAACAACATTTCGGTTTATACCTTGATGCTCTTCTTACTCACCTCTTTAGAGCACGTGAACAACGTACCTTCGATCTTTCTGGAACCGACAAAAACAACAGCCGCTACATGCTCGCATCCAAATTCACCAGCACCATCACCAATGGCGCAACAAATGGTCTTGGTGGCGTAGCTGCAAATGGTGTTGCTGGTACCAGAACAGGTGTAACGTCAGAGTTTAACAATGTATACGCACCAGTTGCTAACTTAACCACCGCTGATGTGAAAGTAAGCGTTGGTATTCAAGCAGACGTAGTTGCTATGTTCAACTTCACCACACGTGGCTTTGCATGGGATCTTGGATACAACTTCTGGGGTAGATCATGTGAAGACTTCAAATGCCCAACCGATTGCGATTCATGCAACACCGATAGCATCTTTGATTCAGCAAACACCGGCGTTTGGGGCCTCAAAGGTGACGGTCGCATGTTCGGATTCGCTGGTGCAACTGACGCTCCTATAACTGCAGATGATTCCATTCCTCTCTCAGCAACACAAAGTGCTGCAACCATCCATGCTGGTACAAATGCAGGAACCGTTGATGCAACGTTGACATCAGTAACGATGCAAAACGGTGGCGTTGATAACTCACAATTTGCTGTTGTAGGTCCTACACCAGTACGCGTTATCCATACACCACTTTCAGAAGGCGGATTGAACGTCAACTCGAACCAAATCAAAACCTCAATTCAATCAGTATTCATCGCATCAACCGATGTAGCACTGCATGAAACCAAAGGTCTTTCCCACACAATCTTCACACACTTGAGCTACACATGGGATCGCGACAACTGGATTCCTTACCTCGGTCTTGGTGGTTCTGCTGAATTTGGTAAGAGTGACTGCGACAGCTGCTCAAGCAGTTCAAGCTGCTCAACCAGCAGTTGCTCAACATCAAGCTGCAATGACTGCTGCACCTACTGCTCATTGTCACAATGGTCAGTTTGGGTTAAAGGTGGGCTCTCATTTAACTAGTATTTGAAAGGGGAAGGCGCAAGCCTTCTCCTTATTTTACTACGATCCAACAACTAGGCTGAGCAAATTAAAACTAGTACAAAACAGGCTTGGGTTCATCCCAAGCCTGTTTTATTTCCAAAAAGCTTGTTTTCTTTTTCAAAAAAAAGTAGAACTGAGACAAGTTAGTAATTTTTTTACCTATCCAAAACAACCATTTCAGGGAGTAGTTATGGTACAAAAGACAACAAAGATTGTATTAATTCTTACGCTGCTCAGCACCACCATCGTACACGCACACAGCACCGTTTCACCAACATTAGCATTGCGTTCACAAGGTTTTCATGCTGATCGCCAAAGAAATGTAGGCATGGTTGGTAAGATCAACCTATATGACATGGATTCGTGGTATGGCACATGCGACATTGGCGTTGGATACTCACGTTCATTTGATTCCGAAGAATTAGCACATTGCCTTTTCGGTAATGATTTAATCTGCAACAGCAGCTGCAACAACACCATCAAGGTGCAAGGTAGCGGCGTAGCATCACGCGATGCAAAAGCATGGTTGGCAGATTATCTCTACTTGGCTTGCGACTATGACGGAAGCTTCAACATTAATCCACGCATTCAAAACGTTACGGTAGATCTTGATTTCTACCTCGGCTTGGATGAATGGGTTAACGGTGCGTACTTCCGCATTTATGGTCCAATCAACTGGACCAAATGGCAAACACGATTCTGCGTAACTGATCCTGCAACCGTAACTACCACCAGCTGCTCAACCGGTTACTTCACCCCAAGTGGTTCTGAAGTTCTTCTTTCATCAATGGCAGATTACTTTGCTGGCACAGCCCCTGCTATCGTAGATGGCGTCACGTTCCAAGGCCTCAAATGGGCAAAAATGCCTGCTTGCGACCAAACAAAAACATCATTTGCTGAACTTCGTACCGAACTCGGCTGGAACTTCTTACAAGATGATGACTACCACATCGGTGTTGGTCTTCATGCAGCAGTGCCAACCGGCAACAAACGTCGTGCAGAATTTGTGATGCAGCCAGTTGTGGGTAACGGAAATCACTGGGAACTTGGTGCAACCGCTCATGCTCACTATATCTTCAAGAGAAGTGATGACGAAGAGCGACATTTCGGATTATATCTCGATGCCGTTCTCACGCATCTCTTTAAAGCAAAAGAACTCCGCACATTTGATCTTGCAAACAAAAACAACAGCCGCTACATGCTCGCATCCAAATTCACCAATGTTGTCTACAATGGCGCCACGCACGGTCTCGCTGGTGTAGTAGCAAACGGTACTGCCGGTACACAAACCAGTGCAAATTATCAGTTTAATAATGTATACGCACCCGTTGCGAACTTAACCACCGCTGACGTGAAAGTAAGTGTTGGCATCCAAGCAGACGTTGTTGCCATGTTCAATTTCACCAGACGAGGCTTTGCATGGGATCTCGGATACAACTTCTGGGGTAGATCATGCGAATCAATCGAATGCCCAACCGACTGCGATCCATGCAACTTTGATAGCATCTTCGATGCAGCAAATGCAAGCACCTGGGCCCTCAAAGGTGATGCACGTATGTTCGGTTTCGCTGGATCAACAGATGTGCCTGTAGTCGCTGATAATACCGTACCTCTTTCCGCTACACAAAGCGCTGCAACAATTCATGCAGGTACGAATGCAGGAACGGTTGATGCTGATTTAACCTCCGTCACCATGCAAAACGGTGGCGTTGATAACCCACAGTTTGCGGTAACCGCATCTACGGTACTCGTCATCCACACACCACTTGCAGAAGGTGGATTGAACGCCAACTCAAACCAAATCAAAACCTCAATCCAATCCGTATTCCTCAAATCAACCGATGTAGCACTGCATGAAACCAAGGGACTTTCCCACACAATCTTTACGCACTTGAGCTACACCTGGGATCGCGACGAATGGATTCCTTTCCTCGGTATTGGTGGTTCCGCAGAATTTGGCAAAAGTGATTGCGACGATGGCTCGAGCTGTTCAAGCTGCTCCACATCAAGCTGCTCCTCAACATCAGGCTGCGGTGATTGCTGCACCTACTGCTCATTGTCACAATGGTCAGTTTGGGTTAAAGGTGGTCTATCATTTAACTAGTAGAGAAAATAAAACGAGTACAAAACAGGCTTGGGTTCATTCCCAAGCCTGTTTTATTTCCAAAAAGCTTGTTTTCTTTTTCAAAAAAAAGTAGAACTGAAACAAGTTAGTGATCTTTCTACCTATCCAAAACAACCATATCAGGGAGTAGTTATGGTACGAAAAACAGCAAGGATTGTATCTATTCTGACGTTGCTCAGCTTTATTGCCGCGCATGCACACAGCAACGTTTCACCCACCCTCGCATTTCGCTCACAAGGTTTTCACGGTGATCGTCAACGAAATGTAGGCGAAGTGGGAAAAATTTATCTATCCGACACACAGGACGAATGGTATAGAACAACCGATATAGCGGTTGGATATATGCGCTCGTTCCACACAAAAGAAATTGCCCGATGCCTCTTTGGCGATGATTTAATCTGCAACGACAACTGCAACAACACCATTAAGGTGCAAGGTAGCGGCGTTGCCGATCGTGATGCAAAAGCATGGCTCGCTGATTATCTGTATTTAGCTTGCGACTATGACGGCAGCTTTAGAATCGATCCACGCATCCAAAACGTGGTTGTTGATCTTGATATGTACGTGGGCTTAGATGAGTGGGCTGAAGGTCTCTATTTCCGGCTCTATGGCCCGATTAACTGGACAAAATGGGACGCACGTTTCTGCTCCACTGATCCTGCTTCAGTCACCACCACCAGTTGCTCAACTGGTTACTTTACGCCAACCGGATCGGAAGTATACCTCTCTTCACTCGCATCATATTTTGCTGGCAATTCACCGGCACCCGTAGACGATATCACGTTTAAAGGCCTTAAATTTGCTAAAATGCCTTCCTGTGATGAAAGCAAAGTTGGCTTTGCTGAACTTCGCGCAGAACTGGGTTGGAATTTCTTCCAAAATGACGATTACCATTTAGGCGCCGGTCTTCATGTAGCTGCTCCTACCGGAAACAAACGTAAAGCAGAGTTTGTAATGTTCCCGGTTGTTGGTAACGGTAATCACTGGGAACTTGGTGGCACCCTGCACGGACATTATATGTTCTGGAGAAGTGATGATGAAGAGCGCCACGCTGGTTTCTACTTCGATGCAGTATTCACCCACCTCTTTAGAGCTCGTGAACAACGCACGTTCGATCTGTGCGGCAAACCAAATAGCAGATATATGCTTGCATCAAAATTCACCCGAGCCATTACAATACCCGATAATGGATTACGCGGGGTGGTAAATAATGGTATTACGGGTGCAGAAACAGCTCCTTTTGCAGAATTTAACAATGTATATGCACCAGTAGCCAACTTAACGACTATTGATGCAAAAGTTGATATAGGAGTACAGGCAGACGTAACTGCTATGTTCAATTTCACGCGAAGATCATTCTCATGGGATCTTGGCTACAACTTCTGGGGTAGAACCTGCGAGAAAATAGAATGCCCACGCCCATGTGATTCCTGCAGCGGAGATAGCATCTTCAACTATGAAAATGAAAACAGGTGGGGCCTCAAGGGTGATGCACGTATGTTTGGTTTTAATGGAAACGACGATGCCGTTGTTCCCCTTTCAGCAACACAAAGTAATGCAACGATCCATGCTGGTACGAATACAGGAACCGTTGATACAACCCTCACCGACGTTTCGTTGCAAAATGGTGGCGTAGACAACTCATTGTTCGCTATCACCAGGAGCGCTCCTGACCAATTCGTTATCCATACACCCACAACTGAAGGTGGATTTAACGTCGCTTCAAACCAGATAAAATCATCCTTCCAGCCAGTATTCCTTTCAAGCGCCGATGTAAATCTACAAAAAACAAAGGGACTATCGCATACCGTATTTACTCACTTAAGCTATAACTGGGATCGTGAATGGAACCCTTTCTTGGGACTTGGTGGATCTGCTGAATTTGGCAAAACAAGCTGCGGCGACTGTTCAAACAGCTCAACCTGCTGCACCACCAGCTGCGATGATAGCTGTAGCTACTACTCACTATCACAATGGGCCATCTGGGTTAAAGGCGGTATTTCGTTCAACTAATTATTGCTATGGATTATGAAATAAAAATTGATATAAATAAACTAGATTAAGGAGTAGTTATGAGACGACAAGCAGTAAAAACATGGGTTCCCATCACCGCCCTACTGGCGTGCATGGCAATGCAAGCAAATCATGTGAGCCCCACATTGGCTTACCGCTCGCAAGGATTTCATGCTGATCGCCAACGTAACGTCGGCGAAGTTGGTAAAATTTATCTTATGGATGCCCCAGAATGGTACCACGCATGTGATCTCGCTGTCGGGTATATGCGAGCATTTGATCGGGATGAAATTGCCCATTGTCTCTTTGGCAGCGATTTGATCTGCAACGATAGCTGCAATAACACCATTAAAGTCCAAGGAAGCGGTGTCGCCGATCGTGATGCAAAAGCATGGCTCGCTGATTATTTGTATTTGAACTGTGACTATGATGGCAGCTTTAGCATAAATCCACTCATTCAAAACGTGGTCATCGATCTTGATTGCTACCTCGATTTAGGCGAATGGGTTGAAGGCTCGTATGCGAGAGTATATGGCCCGATTAACTGGACCAAGTGGGAAACAAAGTTCTGCGTCACCGATCCGGCAACCGTTACCACCACCAGCTGCTCAAGCGGTTATTTCACCCACTCTGGCTCTGAAGTATTGCTCGACTCATTAGCTGATTACTTCAAAGGGGAAGCTCCTGCTGGCGTAGATCGCGTGGTATTTAAACCGCTCAAATATGCCAAGATGCCTATCTGCGATGAAACTAAGTGGGGCTTTGCTGAACTTCGTGCAGAACTTGGATGGAACTTCTGGAAGGATGACGATTATCACTTGGGCATCGGCGCTCATGTAGCCGCTCCCACCGGCAATAAACGAAAAGCTGAATATGTGATGCAACCGGTTATTGGTAATGGAAATCATTGGGAAGTCGGTGGTACCGTGCATGGCCATTACGTGTTCTGGAGAAATGATGATGAAGAACGGCAGTTCGGATTCTACTTCGATGCAGTAGCAACTCACCTATTCAGAACCAATGAACAACGCACGTTCGATCTCTGCTGCAAAGATAATAGCCGCTACATGATCGCTTCAAAATTCACCCACACGATTACGGATGGATCAAGTGGATTAGCAGGACAACCGAATGCCGGTAGTCCAATAGGCGATCCAATAGACGTCACCTCCGAATTTGACAACGTCTACGCACCAGTCGCTAACTTGACGACCACTGATGTAAAGGTAAGCATTGGCGTACAAGCAGACATTGTTGCCATGTTTAACTTCCAGCGACGCGGATTTTCATGGGATCTTGGGTACAACTTTTGGACTCGCTCATGTGAATCTATAGAATGCCCTCGCGAATGCAATCCATGCAATTCTGATAGCATCTTCGATCGCAATAATAAAAGCACCTGGGCCCTGAAAGGTGATGCACGCATGTTTGGTTTCGATGCTGGCTCAGCAACGGCACCGGTAGCTCTATCTGCATCACAAAGCCAAGCAACCATCCACAAAGGAACCAATACTGATTTTGTTGATGCAACACTTACTTCCGTAACGCTACAAAATGGTGGCGTTGATAATGCACAGTTTGCAGTACTTTCAGGAAGTGGAAATCGAGTTATCCACACACCACTCACCGAAGGTGGTTTCAACGACAACTTCAACCAAATAAAAACTTCCATCCAAACGGTATTCTTAGCACCACGAGATGTGGCTCTTCAAGAAACCAAAGGACTTTCACACAAAGTATTCACCAATTTAAGCTACAACTGGGATCGTGATTGGAACCCATACTTGGGCATTGGTGGATCAGGCGAATGGGGCAAAACCGACTGCGATGATTGCACAAGTTGCTGCTCATCTACCTGCGTAGATAATTGCGTAAAGTGTTCATTATCGCAATGGTCAATATGGCTTAAAGGCGGATTTTCATTCGATTAGTCTATCTATAGTATCTAAAAATAAAGAGCGGATCTGGGTCATTCTAGATCCGCTCTTTTGTATAGGATTGCATTTCCCACC
>SDBT01004412.1_pt1 | contig 23929 bp, 18 predicted proteins | sample 2277101 | NCBI WGS metagenome assembly SDBT01 (sample SAMN10404973, study PRJNA504765) | marine sediment metagenome | isolation source: marine sediment core GS10_PC15, 103 cmbsf | place: Arctic Ocean: Southern Knipovich Ridge | collected 2010 | reverse complement strand
TCCCGCTCGCCCAGCCCTCACGGATGCATAGCCGTACGCACCAACAGCGACTGCTACGAGGGCGAACATGATGATCGTGAAAACATTATCAAGGCCCTGTCGCTGGCAAAGAACGCCGGGCTCGATTACACATACATCTACGGCGAATACCCCGACACCTGGCCGATAACCAAAAGCGTATACGAAGCATGGGCCAAGTCCGCAGAGTGAGATAAAATGACCAGAGACGCTGAATACTTCAAAGCCAACGCACAACTCTACCGCAAGACGCTACTAGAAGACGTCATGCCATTTTGGATGGCTCGCGGTTTTGCCGACGATTCCGGGGCAATAACCAACTGTCTCGACGACGAAGGCAAACTCGTCTCGCGTGACCGCTATATCTGGTCGCAGGGCAGGGCGCTGTGGACATTCTCGGCGCTTTGCAATCGCGTCCAGACCCAGGCTGGGTGGGTCACCCGCGCGACGGAGTTGTACGAGTATCTCCAGGCCAACGGCCGGGACGAAAACGGCCATTGGTGCTACAGGCTCGATGAGAATGAGAAAATCGTCGAAGGCCCGACGAGCATTTTCGTTGATGGATTCGTACTGAACGGCCTGACCGAGTACCACGCGCTTACCCGCGACAGCAAGGCTGCCACACTCGCCAAACAAACCTACCAAAGCATATCCGACCGCCTGGCAAAGCCCGGTTCGTACGGAATCGCGCCTTATGAGATTCCCGACGGTGCCAAGGCGATGGCCGTCCGCATGATCTTCTCATTCTTCTTCAACCAGTACGGCCGCCAGTTCCGCGACAACAACGCTATCGTCCAGGCAGCCGTGCTGGGAGCGGAAATACTCGACGACTTCTGCCTGGAAGACACCCGCACGGTCATGGAATTCATCGGCCAGGACAATAGCTACATGGGCGAAGTGGATATCTGTCGCGTCTGCATCCCCGGCCATGTAATCGAAGCGATGTGGTTCCTGATTTCCAGCTTCGAGTCCACCGGCGACAATGAGATTATCTCGCAATGCTGCGAACTGATTACCCGTCATCTCGAACTCGGCTGGGACAGCGAATTTGGCGGAATCAGGCTTGCCGTGGACGTCGAGGGCTACAAGTGCGGAGCCTGGGACAAAGCCGACTGCAAACCGTGGTGGGTGCAACTCGAGGCGCTCGTAGCTACCGCATACGCTTATCTGCACACGCGCGACGAAAGCTTTCTGGATTGGCATGAGAAAATCAAAGAGTTTGCCTTCGCCCATTACCCCCAGCCGGGCGGCGAATGGACACAATGGCTTGACCGGGCCGGGAACAAGGCAGGTTCGGCCGGCCTGCCCGTCAAAGACCCGTTCCACTTACCCCGCGCGATGATCTATCTGATCGACCTGTTCGAAAATCGTCTGCCGGGAATATAATCTCCAGCCAAGGCGACAAGGAAAACTGCTTACCACAAATTACACAGATTAAAACTAATTACACGGTTTTCTCTCTTAGTACTTTTTTCAATTCGTTGTTATTCGTGTAATTCGTGGTGGAGAGCCTCGATAGCGCCGGAACTGCGTGCCGGATTCAAGCATCCCCATATCCGTCCGGGTGGGACTCATGCCACGCCCATGCGTGCGCGACGATGTCGGTTAGCTTCGGATACTTCGGCTTCCAGCAGAGTTGATCCATCGCCTTGGCCGACGACGCAACCAGGCTGTCCGGATCACCAGGCCGCCGCGGGGCAAGCTCAGCAGGTATCGGATGCCCGGTTACCTGTCGAGAAGTCTCAATCACCTGCTTAACGCTAAAGCCTTCACCGTTGCCGAGATTGAAAACCTTCACCGCACCGGTCTCGATGGCGTCAGCGGCGAGTACGTGCGCGTCGGCCAGGTCGCAGACGTGAATGTAATCGCGAACGCACGTTCCGTCTGGCGTATCGTAATCCTCGCCGAATATCTTGATATCGTCCCGCCGCCCTGCCGCCACCTGCAACACCAGCGGAATCAGGTGCGTCTCGGGCGAGTGGTCTTCGCCGATTCCACCGGCGGGATCGGCACCTGAGACGTTGAAGTATCGCAAGGCTACAAAGCCCATCTCGTAGGCGGCCGCGTAACCGCGCAGCATGTATTCCACGCACAGCTTCGACGCACCGTAAGGGTTGATCGGTTCCAGGCGATCGATCTCTTCGATGGGCACGCGATTGGGCGTTCCATAAACTGCCGCCGTGGAAGAGAACACCATCTTAGCTACGCCAGTATCGCGCATGGCGTTGAGCAGAGTCATGCCGATGATCGTGTTGTTCGAGAAATACTTGCCAGGCTTCTCCATCGACTCGCCCGCTTCGATGAACGCGGCCATGTGGATCACCAACTCGATCTCATGATCCACCAGAACTGTCCGCAGCATCGCTCCGTCGCCTACGTCGCCTTCGATAAACGTTGTATCGCCGATAGCTGCAGCGTGGCCGTTGATGAGATTGTCATACACGACGGGCGTATGACCCGCCGCAGCCAGCGTGCGGACGATGTGCGATCCGATGTAGCCCGCCCCGCCTGTAACAAGTACGTTCATATCGTGTCTCCAGTATGAGCGAGTGATAATACACTTCGCTTCCAACAGATGTCACAGGCGTCCGGTGCGATAATGATTGTGCATGCCCATCGCCATACTATATGCTACTTGATCGGCGCAAGTGGGCGTCGGACATTGCTGCAAGTTTGTAAAACCGGAAAGGTTGCACGATTCGCACGGGCGATTTTAAAAAATCTCTCCTGTTCATTACTGCGCACACGAGCGATTTTGAAAGATTGTCCGCGCCTACTGCTGCGCGCAAAGGGAAAAGGCGTGTTTGAAAAGGTTCTGAACAACCGCTTGCTTCGCGATGTAGCCAAGGTTCTCTCACCCGGGCAAACCCTGCGCGTCACAGGCGTGTGGGGATCCTCTGCCGCCCTGGCAGCCGCAGCGATTGGCAGAATAGCAAACGCACCCGTGCTGCTTATCGCCAAGCATCTCGACGACGCCGACGAACTTGCCGACGATATCGAGGTATTCACAGGTTCACGCGTGCATCTGCTGCCTGCATGGGAAGTGGACATCGGCACGGAGCACATCAACGACGAGGTAGCCGGCGAACGCCTGCATCTTTGCAATCTGCTTGCCCACCCGCCAGAGACCCGTCCCGAACAGGTCGAGTTCATCGTCGCACCGGTCATGTCGCTGCTTCAGCCCGTACCGTCGCGTCAGGTGCTGTCCGAATCGCGACTGATGCTCTCCAAAGGCGGCCGGATGGAGCTTGAGGCGCTTTGTGAATGGCTGGTCGATTCCGGATTTGAGCACGTTGAACAGGTCGATCAACAGGGAGAGTTCGCCACGCGCGGCGGAATTGCAGATATCTTTCCCACCGGCGCAGGCCAGGCGCTGCGGGTGGAATTCTTCGGCGACGAGATCAGTTCCCTGCGGCTGTTCGATCTGGACACGCAGCGCAGCACCGACGAGATCGAGTCTTACGATATCTCTGCGATCGCCGTCGGACGCGAAATCGACCCGGCACGCACGGACAACTTCCTGAGCTACTTACCCGCCGAGACGATCATATGCATGTACGAACCCGGCGAGCTTGCCGACCTGGCCGGTGAGTTGCACCAGCGGATAACCGATTCACTCGGCGGCGACGCACTGGGTTCCACTTTCGAGCCCGATACGATCTTCGCCGCGATGGGCGATTTCGCGGTGGTGGAAATGTACACTTTCGCCGGCGGGAAGAAAACCACCATCGATCTGGGCGTCCGCTCACTGGAACGCCTGACGGTTAACACTCACGAAGCTCTGCGCGAACTGACCGAGCTTTCGGAGGCCGCCGAGGTCTGGGTCTACTGCGAAAACCCAACCGAGCAGCAGCGGTTCAAGGATCTGATAATCACCCATCATCCGAAGCTGGCGGCGAAAGTAAACCTCAGCCTCGGCCACGTTAACAGCGGGTTTTACTGGCCGGATCAGCGCCTTGTGGCGGTCGGGCACCACGAACTCTACCGCCGATACGCCAAGGTGCGGCGCATCAGCCGTGCGCGTGCGGGCAGGCCTATCGAATCGCTGCTGGATCTGTCCGACGGCGATTACGTCGTGCACGTCGCCCACGGAATTGCGAAGTTCGACGGCCTGTGCAGCCTGGAATCCGACGGCAGGACTCAGGAGTATCTCAGCCTGAAGTTCTCCGATAACGCCACGCTGCACGTACCGGCCAACCAGATCGACCTGGTGCAGAAATACATCGGTGCCAGACAGAGACACCCCACCCTCTCGACGCTTGGCGGCGGGAACTGGGCGCGCACGAAAAGTCGCGTCGCCGAAGCCGTCAAGGACATGGCCGCCGAGATGCTCCGAATCCAGGCTATGCGACAATCCCTGCCCTCGATCACCTACCCCCTGGAGACGGATCTGCAACGGCAGTTCGTTGACGAATTTCTCTACACCGAGACCGAGGACCAGCTCTCGGCCAGCCGCGACATCAACGAAGACATGGCCACGGACCAACCGATGGACCGCTTGCTCTGCGGCGACGTTGGCTTCGGCAAGACGGAAATGGCGATGCGGGCGGCCTTCAAAGTCGCCGAAGCGGGCAGGCAGGTAGCGGTGCTGGTTCCGACGACCGTGCTGGCAAGTCAGCATTACCGCACGTTCAGCGAACGGTTCGCCGATTATCCGATTAACATCGACGTGCTCAGCCGCTTCCGCACCGCAAAGCAACAGGCGGACGTTATCAAACGCCTCTCGCTGGGGCAGGTGGACATACTCATCGGAACGCACCGGATACTCTCGAAGGACGTGCGATTCGGCGACCTCGGTTTGGTGATAATCGACGAGGAGCAGCGATTCGGCGTCGATCACAAGGAAGGGCTAAAGAAAATGCGCGCGACGGTCGAGGTGCTCACGATGACCGCCACTCCGATTCCGCGCACGCTGCACATGGCGCTGCTGGGTCTGCGGGACATCAGTTCGCTTACCACCCCTCCGATGGACCGCCGATCCATCCACACCGAAGTCTGCCACTACGATACCGAACTGATCCGCAAGGCGATTTACCGCGAGCTCTCGCGCGGAGGGCAGGTGTTCTTCGTGCACAACCGTGTGGGCAGCATCCGTCTGATCGCCGATACTCTGGGCAAGCTCGTGCCACAGGCAAAACTCGCCATCGGCCACGGACAGATGCCCGAGGGTGAACTGGAAAAGACAATGCTCTCGTTCGTCCGTGGCGATATCGACGTACTGGTCTGCACGACGATTATCGAATCGGGTCTGGATATCCCGACGGCCAATACGATCATCATCAACAACGCCGACCGTTTCGGTTTGTCCGAACTGCACCAGCTTCGCGGACGCGTGGGCAGGTACAAACACCGCGCATACTGCTATCTGCTGCTGCCGCAGGACCGCCCCGTTTCGCATATAGCGGCCAAGCGTCTCAAAGCCATCGAAGAATTTTCCGACTTGGGCGCGGGTTTCCAAATTGCGATGCGCGATCTGGAGATACGCGGTGCGGGTAACATCCTCGGCCGCCGGCAGTCCGGGCACATCGCCACCGTCGGATACGAACTCTACTGCCAACTTCTCGAGCAAGCCGTCAGCCACTTGCAGGGCAAGACACCGAAGTTGCGACGCGACGCACACGTTGAACTCGGTGCGGACGTTTACATCCCACGCTGGTATATCCCAGCCGACCGCCAGCGAATGGAAATTTACCGAAGATTGGTCAAATGCAGCGAACCACAGGATTTACATCAATTATCGAGCGACCTGGTCGACGCCTACGGAAAGCTTCCTCCGCTGGTGCAGACCCTACTCGATATCGCCGAAATCCGCGTGCTTGCCGGACAGGTGGGCGTCGAGAGCATCCTGCTGATGGAGCCAGATATCATCTTTACCTTCAGGGACTTTCAGGCATCCGGGGATCTGCTCAAAGATGCCGCCGGATCGGTCCGCCTTCCGGATGACAAAACGGTCCACTGGCGCCCGCCAAAGGCTTATCTGGAGATGCCAAGCCTCATTACCATTCTGTTAAGACGGTTGAGGCGAGCGACGGAGCAACTATAATGGCCCCATCTTTTGAGATGAGGTAACACATGACAGCTAAGAGCACTATTTGTGCGATCGCGATACTGGCGATCCTTCACGGATGCAACGGGACTGCAGATTGGCCGTGGCGAAAGAAGAACGTCCCCGTAACTCCGCCGCAGGAAGATATCACGGCTCAGGAGGCGGTGCAAAGCGAACCGGCCGAACCGGTCATGCCAGTCGAGTCCGTCGAGCGCCCCGAACCGACCAAACCCAAACTGCCCCCCGCGGACCAAAAGCAACTCGATCTGGAACTCGTAGACAAGGTTCCGGCTGAGACCCAACCGACGATGGCCCCTGCAACACAACCCGTTGCATCAATAGGACCCATATCGCTTGAAAGCATCGCACCGGCGTCCAGAAAAGCCATCCCCGTCGCGTCGACGATTCCGGCTGAGTCGCCTCTCGAAGCAGCGATCCAGGGTGAGCGAGTAATCGTCGCCGCTTCGCTGCTCCATGTTAACGATACGTTCCTGACCGTCGACGACGTCGTCAATTCCACCAAGAAGCAATTGGCCACGCTCCAGCCTGGAATGGACAAGGCGCAGCTCGCCCGCAAAATCGAGCAAATACTCCGGGGTGAAATGCAGAACCAGGTGACAATGCATCTTGTCGAAGCCGAAGCTGAAAAGAGTTTCACCGAGCGTCACTTCGCATATATAGACAGAGAAATGGACAAGACGCTTCGAAGACTGATCGCCCAGGCCGGCGGTAGCAGAACGAAACTCGAAGCCGATCTGGCAGCAGAGGGACTCGATCTGGACAAGGAACTGGCCAAAAAGCGACGCAGCATGGTTACGCGAATGTTCATGGACACCAGGTTCACTCCCGCCATCGCCGTCACCCAGAAGATGCTCTGGGATTACTATCGCAGGAACGAGAATGAGTTCTCCTCCGATAGGAAGGTGCAGATGCAGATCATCACCGCGCCATATCGCAAGTTCCTGTCCGTCGAAACAGACCAGCCCACTGCAGAGCAACTCTCGACGGCGAAGGCGGGAGCAAGAGCGACCATCGACGAAGCTGTAGGCGCTATCAAGTCCGGCGAGGATTTCTCAGCCGTCGCGGCGCGACTGTCCAAGGGAATCAAGGCCCGCAACGGTGGACTCTGGCCGATTATGCCACAGGGAAGCTTCCGCGAGAAGGAAGTTGAAGCCGCAGCGTTCGGTATGCCCGAAGGCCAGGTCAGCGACGTGATAGAGACCGAGACGGGTTATTACATTGTCAAAGTTAACAAGGTGCAGGCCGGTAACAGAGTCACCTTCGAGCAGGCACAGGAACAGATCGAAGCCAAGCTCAGACAGATACAGTACTCCAAACTCGAGCAGAAATACTTTCAGCGACTTATCAGCAACTCGCGCGTTGACGTATCTCAGGAATTCCTGCAACTTGCAGTAGACCGCGCGACGATAATGTACCGAAAACAGAAATAGATTCTTACCGATACCGGCATCTCTATCGAAGGAACGTTAGGATGGAATGGTTCTATGGTCTTGGCCCGATCTATCAGGCACTTCTGGCGACGTGCTTCACGTGGGGTGTAACCGCGGCAGGTGCCGCACTGGTGGTATTCACAAAAACCGTATCGCAGAAGATGCTCGATGCCGCGCTGGGAATGGCCGCCGGTGTGATGATAGCGGCAAGCTTCTGGTCATTGCTTGACCCGGCGATAGAAATGGCCGGCAGGAACGGCGGGGCGGACAAATGGGTCATCCCTCTGATCGGGTTCCTTACGGGGGCGGTCTTCTTGAGAATTGCGGATAAGCTGCTGCCCCACCTGCACCCGGGAATGGTCGTCGCCGAAGGTCCAAAAACCCCATGGCAGCGCAGCACGCTGCTGGTGTTGGCGATAACGCTGCACAATTTCCCCGAAGGGTTAGCGGTTGGAGTGGCTTTCGGTGCTGCGGCGCACATGGTAGGGGCAGAACAATCCGCACAGATAGGCGCGGCAATCGCATTGGCGATCGGCATCGGACTGCAGAACTTCCCGGAAGGCACGGCAGTAGCCCTTCCGCTGAGGCGTGAGGGAATGAGCAGGTTAAGGAGCTTCTGGTACGGACAACTCTCGGCGGTGGTCGAACCTATCGGCGGAGTCATGGGCGCGGGGCTCGTACTGCTGATGACCCCAGTCCTGCCCTACGCGCTTGCATTCGCAGCCGGAGCGATGATATTCGTAGCCGTCGAAGAACTGATTCCCGAATCGCAAGCCAACGGGAACGTGGACATCGCCACGTCTGGCACGATCATAGGGTTCGCAGTTATGATGTCGCTCGACGTCGCCCTCGGGTGATTGAGCGAACCGATCAGTCTTTGGCGATGATGTCCAGGCCCTGGCGATCCGAGGCTGCTCCGTCCCACCGGTGAGCCTTGATCTGATTGACGATCTCTGTCGCACAGCGAACGGCTGTGAGTCCGTCGGCGGCAGAGACGATCGGCGGAGCACCGTTCATGACCGTCTGACCGAGCGCCTCGGCTTGTGCTCGCAACGGTTCTATTGAATCGTCGACCACCAGTTCTTCGGTCTGGATCAATTCGGTGTAATTGACGCTCTCGGCGAGTTCGGCCAGGTCTTCGACATCCATCTGGCGTGCCATCTGGATCAGGTCGAGATTCCCGCTCTTGGTAATGGCCATGCCGATCTTCTTTCCGTAATCGACCGAGACGTAGGCCTCCTCCGAGAAGATTCGCATTTTTCGCTCGGTCTTGATCGCCAGGCGGCTTGCGGTCAGGTTGGCAACGCATCCGTTGTCGAACGTGATCCTGGCGTTGCAGATATCCTCATGGGCACCGATGACGTTGACACCGACCGCGCTGACTGAAGAGACATTGCCCCCAGCCATCATCAACACCAAGTCGATATCGTGGATCATCATATCGAGTACGACGCCAACGTCAGCCGAGCGGAAGGTAAACGGGCTGATGCGATGTGCCTCGATGAACTTCGGCGAGATCGCATACTTCTGGACGGCGAGAAAGGCTGCATTGAAACGCTCGGTGTGGCCGACCTGCACGCTCGAACCGCACTTTTGAGCAAGTTCGAGCAGTTTCTCGCCCTGGGCAACATCGCCGGTAAGCGGTTTTTCGATCAGAACCGTCTTGCCCGCCTGCACGAATGGCGTAGCTACATCGACGTGGCTGAGCGTGGGAGTTGCAATTATCGCCGCGTCGACCAATCCGACCGCTTCGGCTGGATCGCTCAGGGCTACGCAGTCGCGCTGCTTGGCGACGGCTTGAGCGGCTGAGACGTCTGTATCGACAACGCATATCAGTTCGGCATCGGACATCTCTGACAGGACGCGGGCGTGCAGTTTTCCCATGCGCCCGGCCCCTACGACGGCTACCTTGAAACTCATGGAAGCTTCTCCCTCAGTGCTGCTTTCATTTCCGGTGTAAGGTGCTCTTGTGCTTCGGGTGGAACTTCGCCCCGCAAGAGTTCACGGTGCCTCCCGAATACGCCCTGGAGGCTGCGCTGGATGAACGCACACAGCGATTCGACTTCGCCTTCGACGCCCGTATTGACCAGTTGCTCGATCTTCGTCTGTAGCGCGGCTTCGTCGTCGAACAGTTCCTGCAGTGCACGGCGAAGATCCTTTTCGGCTTCGCGTCCGAGTTCGGCCGCGGCGATGCCCGCATTGTGCACGCCTCGAACGGCGGGAGGTGCGCCCCAGTCGTAATTTTCGCTGTAAAAATCGGTGTAGGGAGGCACGTCGCGACGAACGGGAGTGCGCTCGCCCACATTTGCGTGTTTTCCGATGGTGACAAACTGATGCACACCGACCAGATCGCCTACGACGGCCCCATCGTGAACGCGGATGTGGCCGGCGAGCAATACATCCTTGCCCATGAACGTACCGTTATCGACAAAGCAGTCGTGGGCTACGTGCACACCGTCGGTGAAGACATTATCGTCGCCGATTCGCGTGACGAATCCGCCCGGTTCGGTTCCGATATGGGCGGTTACCTTTCGGCCAAACCGGTTGCGATGGCCGATCACCAGCAGCGTATTGTGCCCTCGATACTTCAGATCCTGCGGGCGCGAGCCTATGACGCAGCCTTCGTCGAAGAAGTTGCCCGAGCCAATGGCGGTGTTCGCCGTTACCGATACGCGCGATGCGAGTACGGTCTGCGGACCTATCGTTACGTTCGGGCCTATTACGCAGAACGGGCCTATCTTCGCTTCGGGCGAGACGCGGGCGGCTGGATCGATTTCGCGGAGAACCTCGACGCAGGACACTATTGCTCCTTCTTGGCCAATGCCACCTGGACGGCCTCGGCCAACTGCTGAACGTGAGGATTGGTGTTGCTCTTGAGAAGCTTGGCGAGCACCTTCCGATTGGCGAATTCCTCCGAACCGTTAAAGAGGTTGCGGAACGCCTTCTTGATCGCGCCGATATCTTCGTTATCGAAACCGCAACGCTTGAGGTTCGGCATGTTCACACCGCGAACCCGCATCGGCGAGCCCTGCACCCTGGCAAACGGCGGAGCGTCGCAGTCGACTGACGTGTAACCGGTGACAAACGCGTACGCGCCAACGGTCATTTCCCGCTCTACGCAGGCAAAACCGCTCGTGCGAACGTAATCGCCCACAATCGCGCCTGCGCCGATGTGAGAACAATTGTCAAATATACCGTGATCCGCAATCTTCGCTCCGGCGGCAATGATGCAGCCGATCATTATCAGGTTATCATTGCCTATACGAGTTTCCTGCCCAGAGGCCGTATAGATCGTAACGTGCTCGCGGATTGTGTTGGCTTCGCCCAGGTGGCAATTGCCCTGGGTTCCGTCGTTGCTGCTCGTACCGATGACGGCCATCGGGAAAATGTGAGACTTCTCTCCGATGGTGGTTTGTCCGGTGATTGTAACGTTATTCTCAATCACGCATCCGGCAGCAATCTCGACGTCCGGACCGATGTAGCTGAACGCTCCAACCGTAACATCGGCGGCGAGTTTGGCGGAATCTTCTACGATAGCATGTGGTGAAATCTGGGGCATAGGCGTCTCTGAATGTTGACGTAAATTCTAAACAGGCTCGGCATCTACGAGCATGAACTTGATTTCGGCTTCGGCTGCGAGCTGACCGCCGACCATCGCCTGGCAGCGACAGTGTCCGGTGCGCAGGCGAACATGAAGGGCTTCGGCGTGCAGTATAAGCTGATCGCCGGGCCTGACGGGACGGCGCATCTTCACGCGGTCCATACTGAGCAGCATTGCCACCTTCCCGGTATGCTCAAGCCTGCGGCTCAGCAGTATTCCCGAAAGCTGCGCGAGTGACTCGAGTATCATCACTCCGGGCATGATTGGCTGACCGGGATAATGGCCCTGGAAAAACGGTTCGTTTATCGTGACGTTCTTGATGCCTACGATCTTCTTATCGCCGTCTATCTCTACGATCCGATCGATCATCAGGAACGGATAACGATGCGGCAGCAGCCTCATTACTTTGCGGACGTCCATCAGCGGTTCGCCGGCGAGGTCGCGTGCCCGCTTGCGTGCGGCGGTTTCCTCGCTCAGGCGGCGGACGAGTTCATGATTCAATTCGTGTCCGGATTGACAGGCTATGATCCTGCCGCACATCGGCTGACCCAGAAGCGCCAGATCGCCCACCAAATCGCATATCTTGTGGCGAACGTGCTCGTCGTCGAACCTGAGTTCGTTATCAACCGGACCAGTCGGACCCATTACGACCAGATCGCGGCTTGTCAGGTGCGAACCTATTCCCTGGGAGAGGAACTGCTCGGCTTCGGCCTGCAGCAGGAAAGTTCGCGCCGGTGCGATCTGCGAAGCGTAATCGTCTGTGCCTAGGCGGAAGGTAAGCAGCTGTCTGCCGATGCTGCTCCCCTCGTAATTGAGATCGTAGATGACATCCAGACGATCGGTCGGACCCGGAAGCGCCGCAAGCATCGCGTCGCCCGCCGAGACGGAAACAGGTTCGTCGATCACAAAGACGTGCTTCTCAGATTCCTGCTCGACGATGCCCGCCTGCAGGAGTGCATCGACAAACGGTTTGGCCGAGCCGTCATTCGACGGTACTTCGGTTCCGCTCACTTCTATATCGAGATTATCAATCCCGAGTCCGTAGATGGCGGACAGGACATGCTCAACCGTCTCGATCTCTGCCGATTCGCTGACCAGCGAGGTTCGCCTCGGTCGTCTGACTACATTTGTGATCTCGGCTGGTATTCGCACAGCGTCCGAACCGGACGGATCGGACCCGCAGACGAACGTGATTCCGCTGTCTTCAGGCGCGGGCACGAAGCGCATGCGACATGACTCGCCGGAGAACAGCCCCCTGCCTTCCAGGACGGCTGGGGTTCTAATTGTCTTCTGTAGACTCAAGCTCTTTCAGCCTCTTTTCGAGTTGCTTTACTCTCTTGAGCAGTTGCGGCACTTTCGTGGCGGCAATCCATTGCCTCTGGATTTCGCCGACCGGCCCGGCCGGATAGCCAAGAACCGTCTCGCCGGGCGCAACGTCATGAGTTACTCCAGCCATTGCACCAACGCGAACGCCGTCGCCAAGAGAAACATTATCGCGAATACGGACGCCTCCGCCAACAATAACGTAGTTACCTAGTTTAGCGCTGCCGGCGGCACCGGCCATACCAGCGAACACGCAGCCTTGGCCTAGCTGGACATTGTGCGCTATTTGAACGATATTGTCGATCTTCGTACCGTCGCCAATCCGCGTACTATCGAACTTCGCCCGGTCAACGCAAGCGCAAGCGCCTATCTCCACATCGTTTCCGATCACCACGTTGCCGATGTGCGGAATCTTATTATGCTTGCCGTTCTCGAAGTAGAACCCGAATCCCTCGCGTCCGATGACGCTATTGGGTCCGAGGATGACGCGATCGCCCAGAACACAGCCGTGGCGGACGACGGCACCTTCATAGAGAAGGCAGTCCTGGCCGATTTCGACATCATGGCCGACTTTCGCTCCGGCAAAGAGCGTCGTGCCCGCAGAAATCTTCGCACGCGGACCAACAACCACAAGCGCGCCGATCCGCACGTCCTGGCCAAGTTCCGCATCGCCTGCAATGCTTGCCGTCGGATCGATTCCAACGGGTGGCAATTCTTCGGTGGCGAGGTGTCCAAGCAGGGCAGCCATCGCCGCCTGGGGATTGGATACCCGTATCAACGTCAAGCTCGCACCGTCGATAGCAGCGTCCGCTGCAACGATTGCCGCCCCAGCCTTGCACTCGCCGAGCGCCTTGATGCGCTTATCGTCGGCTGCGAACGTAATCTGGCCGGGCTGGGCGTCTTCCACCGAACAGACGGACTCCATCTGCAACGAGTCGTCTCCTTCGACGGTTCCGCCGACAATCTTCGCTATCTCGGCAATTGTCAGTTCCATATCACCCATATCCTCAGGTGCAACATGATAGTACCGACCGGGCCCAACAGCAAGAGTCCGGCGGGAGTCTCATGGTCAATAGTATCAGACATCCGTTACCACACCAATGCACCAAAAAGCCCCCAGACCTGTCCCTTTGGGATGGCTGTCTGGGGGCTTGGAATGTGCGGAAATCAGCATCGCCGCGGCGGTTATTCGGATAATCGCTTACTTGCTTGCGGCGTAATCGTCGTTGAGGCTGGTCAGTACGATATCGGTCAGGTCCATACCCTCGGAGGCGTAGAGTATCCTGCGCTGGGCAATCTCCTGGAGCAACTGCTGCGTATTGGCACCGAGCAGTTCGCCACGAACCTGGTACATAACCAGGTCGACGTTTCTGGCCTTTGCAACCTGAGACACCTTTGCAAGAATCTGGTTGTACATCTCCTTGGTCAGGCGATGGTGCTCTCGGAGTATGGAGGCTTCCTTGATCTGTCCCCATGCCTGACGCTCGATTTCGAGTTTCTGCACGTCGGCGAGCCGAGCTTCGAACTGCTGGCTGCCTTGGACGAGTCCCTCGAGTTCCATCTGCATCTGCTCGACCGCACGAAGTTTGCTCTCGCCTTCAAGCTGGAGCGCCTTTCGCTTTTCGTTGAGCCGGTCTGTCAGATCGGAGGCACGGACATAGTTATTGAAAACGTGCACAACGTCACATAGTGCTACCTTCGACGGGCCGGCGGTAATGGCGGTCGATGCGGCAAATGAGTTGCCCAGAAGAATGGCCAGTGCGACGACGGCGGCCAAAGCCAGGGTGTAGATTTTGGATGTCTTCATGATTTGCCTCTCCAAGGAGTTCGGTTTTGTACTAGAACCAGTCTGATCTGGGGCAAGAGTATAACTCTCACCGACGGATGTCACCATCAATTCTGCCTGAGCAGTCAGAACTTACTTTTCGCACCCATTAAAATGTCATGCCGAAGCTGAAGTTAAGCAACTGACCATCATCGTCGTCATCGTCGTTGATGGGAACCGCGAAGTCCAGGCTCATAGGTACCTGCCCGAACAGAGGGATGCTCCAGCGAATGCCCACACCGATGGCGGCTCGGTATGTGGTGACTTCCACGTCCGCTTCGACGGTTCCCGTATCGAGGAACACCGCTCCGCGAAGCTGATCGCCGAACAGTGGGAATGTGTATTCGGTTCCGATGAAGATCATGAATTCGCCACCGATGGGTTCACCCTTGCCCGGCATGCCGGACGACCTGGGCGATATGCCTCTAAAACCGAAGCCCCTGATCGAACCGATACCACCGCCATAGAAGCTCTCAAAGACAGGTGCGTCGCCGAATATACGTCCGACAGAGGCTCTGCCGGCGAGGATGTGCTTGCGATCGAGACCGTCCAGATAGAGTGTGCGGTAGATACGGTAATCGCCGGTGGCGCGGCCGAAGTTGTAATCGCCCATCACCTGCTCGTAGCTCAAGCGGAACCGATCGCCCCTCGAAGGCATCCAGCGGCTGTCGGTGCGGTCCTTGACCAGCGTGCCTTTGACTCCGGCGATCACGTGCGATCCGGAATCTTCGATCACCTCCGGCGGTGCATTGTCGTCCAAACTGTCAATCTTAACGCCTTCTGCGCGCCCGGCAACTTCGCCGTACCACCGGTTCTTGAACCGATGGCCGACGCTGACGACGCCACCGTAGCGGGTCTCGTCGTAGTTGTCCCTATCGCGTGAGAACAGATAGCCCTTCGTTCCGAGCGAGTAGGGTTTGTCGAACAGGTAAGGCTCGAACCATTCGATCTGGAATCGCATCATTTCGACGCCTGGCTCTGCCGACATTCTGAACGTCTGTCCGCCGCCGCGGAACGCCCTTCCGGAAAATGCGTCCGACCAGCTTGTCGGCCAGCGGGTGATATCGAAATTCCGCTCGGTCAGCGAAATGTTTCCGACCAGGCCACTATTGGTGTTAACACCAGCGCCAATCATGAAGTTGGCCGTCTCGGTTTCGGAAACTTCCACGAGCATGTCGCGCACGCCCGGTTCGGCGATGACGGGCGTAATGGTCACTTCGTCGAACAGGCGAGTATCGAGTATCCTGTTCTCAGATTCGTCGACGGCAACCATGTTCACTAACTGTTGCGGGTAAAAGCGTAACTGGCGTCTGATAACGCGGCCCTGCGTTATGTCATTGCCCCGAACGTCGATCCGCCCCACGTGGTACTGATCTCGCTCGACAACCCGGAAAATCATGTTCAGAAGTCCGGGATCGGTTTCGTCCAGATCGTTCGTCCATGCAGGCAGCGGCGCGGTCGGATCAAGAAAACGCCTGGCGGTGGTTACCGAAGCTTCGACGTATCCAACCTCGCCGTAAGTGTCCTGGAGAACCTCAACATCGCGGCGAAGCTTCACCGCCGTGAGGAACTTGCCCTGCGTAAGGTACAACCGCGCCGCAAGCTCGGTATCGCTGAACAGCTTATTGCCTTCGAAAATTACGCGGTTGATCCTGAATCGTTGGCCTTCGTTAATGACGAATCGGAGGGTGGCTTTGCTCTTGTCGTCGGAGAAGTCAATAAGCCGCCCCACCTCGGCGTTCAGGAAACCGTCATCGATGTAAAGATTGCGGATCGCCTGAACGTCCAGATCGACCTGCTCCATATCCAGCCGTCCGACAATCACCGGCCAGAACCTTGCCGACGAGCCTATGGTCTGCTTCAATTTGAAATTGCCGAAGTGATCGTTGCCCTCGAATTTAATCTTCCTGACGGTTACCTCTCCGCCCTCGATGATCCGGTAGACGACTTCCTGGCTGGTTTCCAGGGCGTCCCAGTCGACGGTTACCGATGCGAAGTTGTAGCCCTCGGATTTGTATTTATCCTCGATGGCCTGGATGCCCGCTTCCACCGCGAAGCGGTTCAGCGCGTCGCCGGTGGAGAACGTGAGTTCGGCTGCGAGTTTCTCGTACTTCAGCGACTTGTTGCCCTCGAATGACACTGCGGCAACCAGCGGACGCTCGACGACGGTAAAGGTAACGATGACACCGGTCTGGCTGATCGTTCGCGAAGCCACGACGCCGGCGAACTTGCCTGTCTTGAGCAGGCGGCGTTCGTCGGATTTGACCATCGCCTCATCGTAATCGACCCCTGCCGCGGTCTTGATGTGCGCCAGGATCGCAGGCAGTGACATCTGCTTGTTGCCCTCGACGACGACCTTTGCGACCCTGAGCGGCGTATCGCCCTGGCCCAAAAGCGTAACGGGGCTAAGTAGAGTGATTAGAACTACAACTGAGAAAACAGACCGGAAATGTCGCATATCCTTGCTCGCCTTTCGTCCATGCCCCCGCCGCATCCAAGCGGCCGCGTGCGTGAAAGTTACTTCCACCTTGACGCATTGTCAACAACACTTTCAGTCACGCCGGATGTCGATATAGCTGTCCACCGTATCCCCACACTACGGACTACTGCTTAGTCTTCTTTAACTTCGCCAGCAGCTTCTTTGTCTCTTCGTCCATCTTTGTGAACTTGCCTGCCGGGCCGTCGGAGATGAACAGAATCGCCAGCCTGGTTATCAACGCGCCTAACAACACATACCCCAGCATCACTTGGATCACGAGCAACACATGGCCCCAAAAACTGCGAGCATTCGCGTACATATCCCCGAAACCAAGCGTCGTCATTGTGACTATAGAGAAGTAGACAGCACGAACAGGGACAAGCCAAGCAGGCACCGCTTCTCCGTCGACTTCAGTCAGGCCTTCAACAAGTCCCGGCGCATCGCCGAAACCTCTAAAGAAGGTGGTATCCTTCGAGAAGTAATACAGGCAAGCAAACAGCAACGCCAAGACAAAGAACCAGCATGCTATTCGCCCCAAGCTGCTGCCATAATCGCTCATTGACCAGAACAGGCGAACCGGCGACGTTTTGAGCAATCTCCAAAGGACGCGGCACATTCTTGTTTTCGGGTTCTTATCCTTCTTGTCGTAGACCTTGTGGTTCCTGGTTCCCCAATACCAATCCCTCCAATTCATTCGTCTGATACTTTCTTTTAACCGGGTTTTCGTGCCGGGTTCAATACGCGCATTTTCCAGACCCGTATTCCGAAAGTCTGTATTCTCGTCAAACCCACAACCTAGGAACGACGTGGTGCCATCCACAATAGCTCCTGTTAACTTAGCCCTTTGCAGGTTGGCGCTCCAGAGGTCAGCCTCTTGCAGTTTGGCATGATGGAGGTCGGCCCCTTGCAACTTGGCCATTCGGAGCTTAGCCCCTTGCAGTTCGGCCTGCTGGAGTTTAGCCCCTTGCAGCTTGGCGAGCAGGAGGTCAGCCCCTTGCAACTCGGCGGCCATGAGGTCAGCCCCTTGCAGCTTGGCGAAACCGAGGTTAGCCCCTTGCAGTTCGGCATACCGAAGATAAGCCCCTTGCAGCCATATCTCTTCGCTCAGATTGTTGGCTCGCCACTCGTTCCATTGCTCTATCCCTTCCGGCCCTTTCTTCGAACATTCTATCAGTCTGTCGTATTGCTCCTGATCGAGCCTCGGCTCATCTGACGGCTGATTCTCTTGTGATTCCGGTTTGCCGTTGTTTTCGTAGGCCATAAGTTTCGCCTTTGTTCTCACCAGAAAGGTGGGGCTAGCGCCCCAGCCTACAACTAATTGCCATGTTCCGTAGGGCGGGCATGCTTGCCCGCCGTGTCGCTACGGCTCAGATCCATCGTCGGTTGTTGTTCCGCGTGCAACAAGTTGCACGCCCTACACATCAGCCCTTGTACGGAAAGTTTTCGTTGAACTCAGCCGCCGATAGCTCGCAGAGCAGTTCGGCGAGCCTCTCGGCTGAGTGGTTGATGATCACTTCGCCACGCTCTGCAGACGCCTCGCGTTGATCACCGACGCAACTTGCAGGCACGGCCAGGTGCCACGGCTTGACGAAACTCACGCTCGGATCGTCCAGAGCATCGACAGCTAGCTCGCCGAACGGATAGTTGTCGATCTTATCTTCGTGGACCAGTTCCCCGTTGAGGTGGAGTTGCATGGACACTTCCGATTCGCCGCCGTGATATGAGGGGTGCGTGATGGCGCTATCGGGCGCACCGCCGTGGGTCTTGCAGACGAACGCGCCTTCGCTTCCGGGTGGTCGCCGGTGGGCGTGGGCTCGCAACGCGGCGCTGATAACGTCGCTGTTTCCGCCGTGCCCGTCGAAGATCACGATCTTGCGGATGCCGTCCTGTTCGAGCATCTCGATCACGTCGAGTATCAGCTGCATGAACGTCTGGGGGGCTATGCGACAGGCAAAGGGCCAGGCCTGGAAGTTGGCATTACAGCCGATGGGCATCGTCGGGTACATCATCACCCGTGCGCCTTTGGAATTGGCGAGAATCGTCCCGCGGCGGACCACCGCATCGGCTTGGACGTGATCGGTCCCGTAGGGCAAGGCAGGCCCGTGCGGTTCGGTGCTGCCCAGCGCCCAAACGACGACCTCTGCATTGAACGCCTTGACGTCATCCAGCGTCATTTCGTTGAGTATGCCCATGCTGCACTTAGCCATGTAACGCTCCCGTTGTAGATCGTTTCAGTATGACATTAAGCTAACCTCCCAGATGCGCGCAAACAAGCCTCCTATGCACGCGGGGCTCGCGGCGTTACAATTCCGGGCACAACTCACTACTTTAAGGGGATGCAAACATGAATATGAGAAAACTGATTGTACTGTTGTGTGTTGTTGCACTGGCATCGATCGCGTTCGCTGAGGAATCGAAGATCGATATCCCACGGGGCATACCCGCCCTCTCTCTTAACGCAGACTGGTCGGAAAAGCATCTGCCCAACGATCTGATTCACAAGACCCGCCCTCCGCGCGGAGGAACGTTCGACGTAATCGCCAAGCTCGATTACACGGACACCAAACCGCTGGCGACGACGATCACCCTGACGGCCAACGGAAAGACCGCACCGTTCAAGGCGACGCTCAACGGCAAGCCGCTGGACGATCCGCTTGAAGATATCACGATCGACAAACCTGACCGTAAGTATGAAATCCGCTGGTCGTTTGCGATTCCGTGGGAAGTTCGCCAGGCAGCCAGCCAGTACGAATTCACCGTAACGGCAACACCAAGCAGGCTGTGGTCGAGGGCACAATATGCGCCCCTGAAAAAGTCCATAACCGTTGAGCCGGCGCTGTCCTGCTACGATTCGACCTATACGGATCGGCTGAAGATGCTCGCCGAAAGCGATTACTGCAAGCTCGAGACGACCGGAAAGAGCCTGCTCGGGCGCGAGATGTACCTGATGCGTGTAACTGACTTTTCGGTCCCACACGACAAGAAAAAGCAGTTCGTCATGATCGGTGCTTATCACGGAAGTGAGCCGAGCGGGACAGAGAGCATCCTCGATTTTGTCTACGAGCTGACGACCAAGCCCGAACACGCAGCCTACCTGAAAAAGATCGCGATCTACATCATCCCGTGCATGAGCCCGGACAATCGCGAGATCGGCACGTGGCTGCACGTCGACGGGATGAACATGAACCACTGCTTCGACGCCGACAAGCTCCCGCCAGAAGCTGTCAACACCGCAGCCGCCCTGCAGAAGTACAAAGCCGAACTGACCGACGCCATCGCCGTCGTGACACACCAGAGGCGTCAAGACTTCATGTTTCTCTCGCACTACTACAAGACCCCAGGCGACGCCAGCCTTCGCCTGGTCCGCGATGTCGGCGTGCAGGTGTCCAACACGCTCAATCAGCGAGTGCCTCTATACAGCGCCATGGGCAACCCAACGAAGTACCGCTCGATTCGCGGGTACATGTTCGCCGAACTCGGGATTCCGAACTTCGTTCTCGAAAACGGCGAGCAGGATACCTACAACATCGGCAAGGCAATACCAACCCTGCATCGCGAACTGCTGACCTACTACGCGGTGCTCGATTTCCTTTGTGGCAAGGCATCACCGAAGCCCGCACCCCATCCCACAAAGCAAGTGACCTTCCTACCCGAGCGAAATTGCAGCGTCTACAAGACCGATGTAGCCCCTCTGATCGACGGCAAGCTGGACGACGCCTGCTGGAAAGGCGACGCCACCATCACCACGTTCACGACCGCCAATGCCACCTTCACCGCGTTCACGACGGCCAAGATGAAAAAATCCAGGTCGGTTGAAGGCATAAGCTTCAAACTCGCCTACGACGACAAATACATCTACGTCGCTATGATTGCCGCCGACCTGAAAGCCAGCCCATTCACCGGGCGCGACCCGGCCGATGATTCCGACGCCGCCATCTGGAACACCGACGGGATGGACGTCGTTTTCGATACGAACCTCAACCAGTGGAGCTACTACCAGTTCATCGCCAACGCTTCGGGCGGATTCGCGGACAACTACTATCCGCTGCCGGAAGTTGGGAACTTTGTAACGTTCGATGCAGCCGGTTACAAATCCGCAGGCTCACTTGCAGACGGGACTATCGAAGTTGCGATTCCGTTCACCGCCTTCAACGGCCATCCGGACAAGAACGATCCGACCGTTCCCTCACCCCCGCCGGTGGGCACTGTCTGGGGCGCGAACTTCACACGCAATATGCATGATAAAAAACCCGCAGCCACATGGGCCTCGCTGGGCAAAGACGCACACGCACCGTGGAAGTTCAACGCCGTCACTTTCATGGGCACCAAGCGCGATGCCAAATAAGACACTCACAATCGCCGGCTTGCAGATGCGCGTTTGTGACGATGTTGCCACCAACGAAGCGAAGATTCTCGACGCAATCGCCCGCGCCGCCAAAGACAAAGCTGACTTCCTGCTGACGCCCGAAGGTTCGCTTTCGGGCTATCGCAGCGATTTTGACCCAGCCGATGTCGAGCCGGCCGTCAAGCGAGTATCAGCCGCCGCCAGAAAGACAAAACTCGGCCTGGCGCTGGGGACTTGCCACTTCGAAACAATCGGCCGTCGCAAGCGATGCTACAACCAACTGCGCATCTACTCGCCTGCGGGTAAGTACCTGGGCTTCCACGGCAAGATTCTGCTGTGCACGGACGTAGACAAACCGGGCACCGGCGAGATGAGCGAGTATGCCCCCGGCGAGTTGCAAACCTTCCGAGCCGCCGGCGTGCGTTTCGGTGCGCTTATCTGCAACGACATGTGGTGCGGGCCTCATTGCACGACGATTGCGAACACGCACCTGGCGATGCAACTGCGGAAGATGGGCGCGAAGTTCATTCTCCATTCCATCCACAGCGGGACGGATCTGAGACACGCACCATTCCACGAGACTGCGACCGAACTGATCGCCAGGACCAACCGCATCCCGATCGTAGCCGTCAACGCCGCCCCGCCCAAGGGCAAGTCAATTAATGCCCGTAGCGGACTCATCGCAGCCGACGGCACGCGCCCAATCAAAGTCCCCCGCCGCGGCGAACACTACTTCACATGCAAAATCAGCCTGTAAAAATCAATCGACGGGCTGCGTCACAAGGTCCATGACCGATACGCCGCCGCTCGGAACATGCCCGAAGAACTGAAAAGCTACCACAAGGACATTCGCTGAAACCGCCACCGCCAGCGACGGGGTATAAGAACTAGTACACTGCCCCATGAATACTCCTAATCACACAAATTCAACACGGCGTGGGTGTCACGGCTGCTTGCAACCGTGTTGTTTCTCGCAGAGGAAAATGGGGACTGGCTCGGTAGCACAGCGAACGTGCCTGTCCCCACTTTCCGCCCTACACGTCAATTAAATAGGTGACTGTCCCTATTTGTTCCCTTGCCGAGAATTTTCATGCGACAGATGACATTCCGTTGTCCAAAGGTAAGATGGTGACGGGGCATCGCGGCGGCTCCTTTCGATTGGGTTCTGGATAAACCTCAATCTACTGGAACCCCTTCGCGGTGTCCTGTTCATTTACGACAACGTTGCGCTTACGATGTTAATTCGCCTACTACTCATTGCGTCGGCAACAAGTTGCCGATCCTACCTACTGTCCCTTATTGTTTGAGGTTTTTCTTTTGGCCCTTAGGCATCAAGCGAGTTTTCGAAAGCTCTTTTTTTGCTTCCCCTGCATTAATGCTTTTACTGTGATCTTGAATTGAATCAGAGATCCCTGTGCCACCGTTAGTATCTTTGAGTTTCAGCGAAATTGCTCCATCAATAATCGCAACATCAGCCTTCTTTTTAATGTGCATTCCACCACCAAGTTTGTAATAGCCTGCAGCCTTTCTAGGCAAACCAAACTTCTTGCCAACAAGTGCCCCTGAGTGAATTTTATTAACGATTGCATATTCGTTCTTAAAGGTCTTCCCTGCTCTTGAAGACGGATCGTGCAATATTAGGAGGTTTCGATTTGATTTTCCTCTTTCATCTTTTCCAAATCCTACTAATGTGACCCAGTGACCCCCGATTCTGGTATATTCGTCCTTGGATGGATTGTGTTTATACCAACCAACATTCAGCCATACTGCACCATTACCTAGAATTCCATGCTTGATCCAACTTAGCTGAGGTATTGAAGACTTAGTCTTCATTTCCTTAGGATGCTTTCGCCACCCTTGGTACTCAAGCTGCTCGATCCCATAACCACGATCCTGCACATATTTTCTAAGACCACGCATCAGCTTAGTTGTTCCAGTGCCATTCTTGAGGCTGGTGTCCATATATCCCTTTGAACCAAGCAGTTTTACCAACTTAATCTGGTCATGAAACTTGCTTCCTGAATTCTCAACAAGACTTGGAAATCCGTTGAAATCTAACCACATAAGAGAATTTCCAACCGCAACTGGACCGCAATACTGCGTTCCTCCGCCAGGAAGCTCGGCTCTTTTGTCGGTTTGCAGCAAGTCTGGAATTGAATGGGTTTTTTCTATGTAATAAGTTGGTTGGTCAGAGGCAGGAACAGCATAAATAATAGAATATAAGAAAACACAACACGTCAGTTTGTTCATAATAATCTCGTTCCCTATTGTTGCAGAGGCTTCAGTTTCTTGGCAAAACGGATCATCTTCTTCACCCAGTGGCTGTCGACAAATCGGGACAGTCACCTATTTCTATGTCCCCGATCCGTTGCTATCCTGAATTATGTATAATTACCAGGGGCGGCTTTGACAAGATCATGCAACAGATATGCATTTCGGATGACGCCCCGCGCCCCCGCAAGGGCAGTCCCGAGTCCCTGCAAGGGCAGTCCCGAGTCCCTGCTGTTTGCGGTGGAATTCTGCTTGCCCTGCTGGCGGAATCTATTATGATAAACGACTTCCCGCGCGCAGCGGCGAATGTGCATGAGGGCCGCAGCATTCAGCACACGTGGGTAATATTGAAAATACGCAGCGCCCAAGGCCGGTGCAAAAGCAACATCTCGCCACGCCGAAGGCCAGAACAGACAATAAATTTGGAGATCATGTAATGCCGGCTTCCAAAACATCTGATATTCGAAACATCGTTCTTCTAGGCCACGGCGGTTCGGGCAAAACCACACTCGGTGAAGCGATGCTTCACGCAGCCAAGGTGACAGGCCGGCTGGGTTCAGTCGATGCGGG
>SDBT01004411.1_pt1 | contig 23933 bp, 24 predicted proteins | sample 2277101 | NCBI WGS metagenome assembly SDBT01 (sample SAMN10404973, study PRJNA504765) | marine sediment metagenome | isolation source: marine sediment core GS10_PC15, 103 cmbsf | place: Arctic Ocean: Southern Knipovich Ridge | collected 2010 | reverse complement strand
GTATTGGATTGCTTCTGAAAGATGTTCTGAATTGATATTTTTTTCTCCGGCTAAGTCTGCTATAGTTCGTGATACTTTTAGAATACGGTCATAGGCACGAGCTGAAAGTCCGAGTTTTTCCATTGCTGTTTTTAATAATATAGATGATTGTTTATCCAGTCCGCAAAATTTACGCAATTCATTTGATTCCATTTGTGCATTTGTAAACATGCCGGAAATTTTATTGAAGCACTCGAGCTGGATTTCTCGTGAATCTTGGCAGCGCAAACGAATCCTATCGGATTTTTCACCGGATTCTTTCTCGGCTAACTCCGTAAAAGGAACTGCCGGAACCTCTACATGAATATCAATTCGATCTAATAACGGACCGGAAATTCTACTCATATATCTCTGAATCATTGGTGGATTGCAGGTGCATTCGTTATTTGGGTCCGTAGCATATCCGCACGGACACCATTTCGTTGCCAAGTTGTAATCCCTGTGTAATTAAAGTTCATCTTAAACCTAGAGGTTATCCGAAGAAAATCGTTACGCTCGGAGATAGAATCAAGGCTGCTAGATTAGATAGAGGATTATTCCAAAAGGATTTAGCCAAACTATGGAATTGCACTGAAGCAACTATTTATAATTGGGAAAACAATCGAATTAAGATTCCAACAATTAAATATGATATTCTTAGCAATTGGTTAAAAAATTAACCTGAAAAAATGTCTTAAAATCCATTGTTTATTATCAGTTATTGATTAATTCTAATTTATTTTACTGCATTATATATAATATATTATTGTATATATTGCTTATATATGCATATTTTTGAATTGGCATAGTGAATATTTCAATACAGAATCTTGATATTCAATGTGGAAAATACTCTGTTATTAACAATTACTATTTTTAAATACTAAAATGAAGAATGGGGACAAATCATGTGGAATATTTACTCTTTATGTCACAACATAAATTATACAACTACAAATAAAAAATGGAATAAATATGAGAAATTTATTGATCGTTACAATTTTAATATTGTCTGTTCAATTATATGGTTGGTCAGCAGAAATCAAAATAGAGGTTACTACAGGCCCAGGCCTAACCTTCACTCTTACAAATATAGATGATGTATATAATAATTATTACTTAAACAGCGGCTATAGTAAAAATACTAGTTCAGCTTATAATGGCGCACAAACTAATAATCCTAAGACTAATATTACTTTTGATTTTGGTACTGATACAAGAGCAGATTTTAAAATCTTACACTCTTTGTACAAATTAGAGAGGGGAAGTAGTAATATCAAAATAGATTGGCGAGATTGCGAATATAGTTACCCATATGATCCGTATTCGGGCGAAAATCCATATTATTCTAACGATCTATATTTAAAATATAATCCAAATACCGGTGGATTCTCAGTAAAGAATGAGACAACAGGCGTTTGGAGGAATCTGAGCAATGGAGAAACTATAAAAATTTGGGGCGATGGACGAAAAAGGAACTCCACACATCCAAATTCCTGTTTTGGTAATCCCTCTGCACCAACAAATCTATGGCATCAAAAAGTAAGTGGTAGTGGTGGCTATGAACATCCCAAATTAATGTGGGATGAAAATGATGACTTTGATATTGATGGTTATCAACTATGGCGGAAACTGCAGGGTGAAGGTTGGTATTCTATTGCAGATCTTAATGGAAAATTAAACACTCAATATATTGACACGGTAGTAAAAATTAAAGGTCCCAATAAGAAAACTGCACGATATAAAGTTAAGGCTCGCGATTGGGGTAATAATTACTCAGGTTTCTCAAATGTCAGATTGGTAAGCTATAACTCAGGACTTTGGAAACTAAATGATCCTAATGAAGAACAAGAACTAAAGAATCATAATTTGACAAGAGAATTAGAATTCGTACTTAATCCTGTTTCTCCAAATCCATTTAATCCAAATACAAACATATCTTTCTCACTTCCAGAACCTGCAAATATTAACATTACCATCTACAACATAATGGGCGAAGCTATAGACTTTATAAATTTGGATAACCTTGCATCTGGTTTACAGGAATTGCAGTGGTCAGGTGTAGATGCTCCATCTGGTATGTATTTGATTTATTTGGAGGCAATTGGAATCAATTCAGGCAAGGTCTATTATGCAAATAATAAAATGCATTTATTAAAATAATTGGATTGGATTAAAAACTTTTTCAATAATAGTTTGGATTATAAATATATTAAAATACTAGTGTCATAAAATCATACACTAATGTAATGAAAATAATATGGGTTTACTGAACATTGTATAGTAGTTTATATTATATTGAAATACACGTTTGTTGAAAGCGCTAATCTTCTGTTTATAATTATTTAAAAATTAGATACATTAAAGTATGTATAATAAGGTATTAATATTTGTTATCATTGTGATTTTCCTGGTCATAAGCTGCGATATTATAGATCAAAATCACAATGATCCACCTAGTAGTGTCTTATTTGATCAGGAACCACAAGTAAGTATAGTATCAAATACACAGGTACTTATCACTTGGGATACAGAAGAAAATATAGGTGGTGAAATAAAATATGGAACAAAGTTTGATGAGCTTGTTAATAGTGTACCATTTAATACCTCTTCTGATGTTCAGTATATTTCTTTTGATAATTTACTCCCCAATACTAATTACTTTTTTTCTTTGTTTTTTAACCCGGATGACGAGTATTTACCTAGCGACCCAATGTCCTTCCAAACATTAAATATCGACGACCTAATTGTCACTGATCTTGCTAATTATCAACCACGGATAATTAGCGCACTATCAGGTCACAGTGCTATGCGGGATTCTATTTTTTTGTCTGACCGTTCAAGTACAGAGAATCGAACACTTACTGCAAAATTTATTGAGGAAGAATTATCTGCTTTTGGATTTACTGTAAAGCGTCATAACTATTCGGGTCCTGACTATAGTAGTATTAAGGGAACTAACGTGTACTGCACTATCCCTGCAACAGTTGAAACAAATGACTATATTGTTATTGGTGCACATTATGATTCTGTTGTTGGGAGTCCCGGCGCAAATGATAACGCATCCGGTGTTGCTTTAGTACTTACTATAACAGGAGAAGTTCTTGAAATGCCGGACCGGAATAAAAATGTGATTATCGTATTTTTCGATCAGGAAGAAATTGGTTTATGGGGTAGTCATTATTTTGCAGACAGTTTATATGAATCCGGAACAGAAATTAATTCAGCTCATACAGTTGACCAAATAGCTTGGGATGAAGACGGAGATAGGGCAATTGAACTAGCACTACCTACAAAAACATTAGAGTTCTTATATAGAGCATCAAACAATGAAACTATCCAAAAATCAATTTATATAATCGATGCTCGGTCATCTGATCACAGTTCATTTAGACGATTAGATATCCCGGCAATTGGAATTACAGAAGAATACCGTAATGGGGATACTACCCCGTACAGACATTCCCCTGAAGATACATATGAAACCGTTAATTTCGAATACCTTGCTTCATCTACACATTTAGTTGTTTATGCATTGAAAGTTTTATTGAGTCAATAAAATGAAATCAAATCGTAATATTGGATTGGTATATATTGTATATGGAATATTATTATCTTATACATTAAATAGAATAGATTGGAAGAGAACTCACCAATTTGTATCTAAAAAATTCAATATTACATATATTTATATTCTATAATTTGGATTGATTGAAACTATCGACTCGCATTATTGCGTTGCCATGTTGTAATCCATGTATTATTAAAGTTCATCTTAAGCCCAAAAGTTGTCATTAATTGCAGGTAATTTTGTCTCAAATTATCCTAACCATAATTGTCGATCTAAACTACGGTATTGGATTGCTTCTGAAAGATGTTCGGAATTGATATTTTTTTCTCCGGCTAAGTCTGCTATAGTTCGTGATACTTTTAGAATACGGTCATAGGCACGAGCGGATAATCCAAGTTTTTCCATAGCTGTTTTTAATAATATAGATGATTGTTTATCCAGTCCGCAAAATTTCCGCAATTCATTTGACTCCATTTGTGCATTTGTAAACATTCCCGATATTTTGCTAAATCGCTCAAGTTGGATTTCTCGTGAATCTTGGCAACGCAAACGAATTCTATCGGATTTTTCACCGGAATCCTTCTCAGCTAATTCCGTAAAAGGAACTGCCGGAACTTCTACATGAATATCAATTCTATCTAACAATGGACCGGAAATTCTACTCATATATCTCTGAATCATTGGTGGATTGCAGGTGCATTCGTTATTTGGATCGGTAGCATATCCGCACGGACAGGGATTCATTGCCGCAATTAACATAAACCGTGCCGGATAACTCAATGATACCGCTGCACGGGAAATCGTTACTACGCCATCTTCTAATGGTTGACGCATAACTTCTAAAACATTCTTTTTGAACTCCGGTAGTTCATCTAAGAATAATACACCATTATGCGCTAAACTTACTTCTCCCGGCTTCGGGATTGTTCCTCCACCTATAAGCCCGGCATCGCTAATTGTGTGATGCGGCGAACGGAATGGTCGCGTTGCGATAAGCCCTATACTGTCAGGTATTAAACCGGCAACAGAATGAATTTTTGTTGTCTCCAAAGCTTCATCCAATATTAGATCCGGTAAAATTGTTGGGAAACGTTTTGCAAGCATGGTTTTCCCCGAACCGGGCGGACCTATCATAATAACATTATGTCCACCGGCCGATGAAACCTCTAGTGCCCTTTTGACTTGTTCCTGACCTTTTACATCTTCAAAATCAACCGGATATTTACGCTGTTTTCGAAAATATTTATCACGATCTAATTTTTCCGCTTCAATACTAAGTTCGCCATTTAGAATTAAAACAACATCGCTTAAAGTTTTTACACCGGCCACTCGAATTCCATCCACAACACTTGCTTCTTTGGCGTTCTCAACCGGTAAAATGATTCCACTAATTCCATCGTTTTTAGCGCAAATAGTTATTGGTAAAACCCCTCTTATTGGTCTAAGCGTGCCATCTAAAGCAAGCTCACCAAGTAAAATTAACTTTTTCAGATAGTCCGGCTTGACCACTCCGGTAGCTGCCAAAATTCCAATGGCAATCGGCAAATCAAAAGCCGAACCCTCTTTACGAATATCAGCCGGAGCGAGGTTAATTGTAATATGCGCATGAGGAAATTTATATCCGCTATTGGAGATTGCTGCTGTTACGCGCTCGCGACTTTCTTTAACTGCGTTATCCGGTAAACCGACCGTGACATAACGTGGTAATTGAGCGCGGGATAAATTTGCTTCAACTTCAACAATATAGGCATCAATGCCTAAAATTGAACTGCTAAGAACGCGACTACTCATTGATACAAATTATTGATTTTATTTGAAGCATTATTATGGAAATTAGTTAATATAGGTAAACATTTCATTTATCGATCCAATCTCCATGTTCTTTTATTAGATTAATCAGAGCTTTCACAGCATCTTTTGCAACAATATTTTTCATTACAACTTCCTGTCCTTTGTATAAGGCAATTGATCCACTACCGGTTCCAACGTATCCATAATCGGCATCCGCCATTTCTCCCGGACCGTTAACAATACAGCCCATTATTCCAATTATTACACCTTTCAAATGCTCGGTTTCTTTACGGATTTGAGCGGTCACTTCCGGTAGATCAAATTGTGTTCTACCACAAGATGGACAAGAAATATACTCTGTTTTTGTGATCCGTGAGCGAGTGGCTTGCAAAATTCCAAAAGAAGTTTTATTTATAAATTCAGGAGATTGATTACTCTCTAACCATATTCCATCAATTAATCCGTCAATTAGCAACGCTCCTATATCAATAGAACTATCGATTAATAATTGCTTTGTATCCAATCGGCTATAGTTTCTTTTTATAATAATTGGGACGGAAATCTCATTTTTTATTAATTCAAATATGAAACGGCGCTGCTCTGCCATACCATGTTTATTTTCCGTCTCCAATATCAACACCATTGTATTATCGGTTTTAATCTTTTTAAAATTATCGGGATCAATATCGGAAGAATTAATCGTTACAAAATTTAATATCTTGGATTTTTTACGATTCGTTTGAAAATAATCATCTGACTTAAATAGCGGAAACGAATTATTGGAATTTTGCCAAACTTCCGCATTTTGAATAATTGCTAATCCACTTGGTAATTCATAATTATTTAATTGATCACCTACGAAAATAAAATCTGCGGCTTGATCAGATATATGCCATTTATCATTAGAATATTTATAACCAATTGATGTTAAATCTTTCTTACTTATATTGTTAATCCGACTAAAATCAATAATAATTCTTGGAGGATTTTCTCCTCCAACATTATTTAATATTGTGGAAATTTTGCGTTTAAATTCAAATGGATTTACAATTTGATGATCCAATATGCCAATTGATTTATGGCTCTTGCGATCAGTATATCTTTGGACAATTGTTTTGGCAACAGGAATCTCATTTTCAGGTTTTTCGGTAAGCGAAACTCGGATTGTATCACCGATTCCATCTTCTAATAGTGTACCAATTCCAATTGCCGATTTTATTCGACCATCTTCTCCCTCGCCCGCTTCGGTAACGCCTATATGTATCGGATAAATTCTGCCCGACTCCATCATTTTTGCTGCTAATAATCTATTCGCATAAACCATAACCACCGGATTGCTTGATTTCATTGATAATACAATATTATAGAATTTTTCCTTTTCGCAAATCCTGACAAATTCCATACCGGATTCAACCATTCCAAGCGGTGTATCACCATAACGACTCATAATTCTATCAGATAAAGATCCGTGATTTACTCCGATGCGGATTGCTGTTTTATTTCGTTTACAGATCCTGATTAGCGGTACAAACCGATGGCGTATTCGTTCAATTTCCTCTTGGTAGGCTGAATCGGTATATTCTGCAACTTTGAACTGTTTTCGATCAGTATAATTACCGGGATTGATTCGAACTTTTTCCACTATCTGAGCGGCAATTTCGGCAGCATTTGGAGTAAAATGGATATCTGCTATCAACGGGACATCGTAGCCGCGAATATATAATTCATCTTTGATACTTTGAAGATTACGTGCTTCTTTTATACTCGGAGCGGTAATTCTAACCAACTCACAACCTGCTTTTATCATCCGTATTGATTCGTCAACAGTTGCATCCGTATCCATCGTATTTGTTACGGTCATAGATTGTACTCTAATCGGATTATTTCCGCCAATAGCGATATTCCCAATCATGACTTCCCGTGTCTTTAATCGGGAATACTTAGTCAGACTATTACAATATGGTAATGAAATATCCATCTATTTTTTATACTGATTATCAACATATATTTTTGCTAAGCGAACAGCTTCACTATTATTATCTAATTTGATGCATTTTTTATAGGCAATTTTAGCTTTTGAGTGATTTCCATTAACATCGTGAATATTTCCAAGTAACAATAACGAATTGGTAAGGTAAATATCCAATTCAGCTTGGTAATTATTGATTGATTGTTCAACCAATGTGATTGCTTTATCAAATTGATTTTGTTCAAACCAATATAATGCCCACTCATATTCTAAATAACTTTTCATATGGAGTTTTTGGATACTAGTTAAACCATCAAAATCCTTATCCAATTGTAATAGAGCTGTAATTGCTTTTTCGTAGTTCTCAGTTTTAATCAAACTTTCAGTGTACATTAATATAAAATAGAAATTCTTAGGAAATTGTTCTGCTAGAATTATAGTATGTTCTAATGCCTTTTCAATATTTGGAGCTTCCCAAAGATAAATAAACGACAATAAACTTCTTGCTTCGATTCTGGCAAAATTGCCATAATTGGCGGCAATTTCCATCTTCGAAAGTCCGGATTCCTTAGTGGTTTCCAATCCAAATAATGATGCTGCCCATTTAAGAATTGAACCCCTTAAGGCAGCATAATATTCAACAACTCCCATTGGTAACATCGCATCCTTGATTTCAGGATAGTTATCGGCAACACTCTTGGTTATTTTAAAACCTTTATAGGCCGGAATAAGCGTCTTAAACCACTTTTTTTGTCCTAAATAAACGCGTGCACGCAATCCTTCGGCAGAGCCGAGATATAACCTGTACAATGGATTATCAGGATATTTTTCCACTAAATCCTCATACAAGGGTGTTACTATATCCAAATTTCTGTTGAGAACTATATATGTTTCATCGATAGGATCATTTGCTTGGCTATGCAACCATATTGCTGTCGCCCATGTAAAATGCACGGCTGCATTCAGTGGGTATTTATTACGCGCTTCAGTTAATATATCAACCGCTTTTTCTGTTTCATTATTGTAAAATGCATTAACTCCTTCCCAAACAAGTGAGTCCCCGAGTTCTTCAGCATCGATTTGATAAAAAGAAAGAATTATTAATAATCCGAATATTTTCCAATATCTAAGCATATTATTTAACAATATTTATTAGTTTGCGAAATTTATCACCTATTGCTATTTCCTGTTTTTCAAACAGTAGCATTTCAACACTTGTTACTTTTCCTCCTAATGAAGTTATCTTTTCAATGCCGATTTTTCTATTCAGTTCCGTCCTAGATGACACTCCATCAACAATAATTTCAACTCCATGTCCAAGGGTTAGTAAATCTTTAGCAGTTTGATATACGCACACGTGTGTTTCGATTCCACAGAGTAAGAAATGATTATATTTTTTTTCTTTTATGATGTCGGAAAATTCTACATTTTTTACACAACTGAACTCACTTTTTATAATTGGTCTTTTATTCGTTAGTAGAGTACTAATTCGTTTTGTCGTTGAACCGAGTTTTTCCGGTAGCTGTTCAGTCCAAATAATTGGAATATCAAGAAGTTGTGCACCTTTAATTAATATCACTAAATTATTAAATAACTTATCGCTTTCATGCATTATTTCGGCAAGTTTACCCTGAACATCAATTAATACAATGGCAGTTTTTCTCTCTATTGTCATAAAATGAAGTTAGGAAATAAATGTTATATATTTGACTTATAATGTTCGACGATTGATGATTTAAATCTTCAATTCAAAAACTGTTCTCCAAGTATCAACTGTTCCACCGCAATCTACTATTTGAATAGATTGAATTTTATATACTGATTCCAATTTTATTTTGCCGGATATTATTTTCTTTTCTCTGAGTGAAACAGAGTTATACATCAAACTGATATGCGGGAAATAATCTATATCACGATTAATTGTTAATAGATTGCAAATATGCTTATGCCATTTTGTAAGTATCTGATTTTCTTTCAGTTCAATATATAATGCTTGATATAAATAATCAGAATAGCAAATTTTTGCAGGATGCACTTCAAAAAGCTTATGCTTGCTTAAAAGATTAATTAATGCTGATTTCATTATTGGTAATGGTGCATCGGTTTTACCGATTAATGTACAATGCGGTTGAAAAACCGGACTATTATATTTTTGTGCCAGTCTAAAAATAATCTCTGACAAATCAGAATAATTAAATGTTAGCCATATACAGTACATAGTATTATTTTTTAAAAACAAAAATTAAAATATAAATATGATTATTAATATTAAAATCATATAAGATAATAACATCGATTTTTCTTGTATTGATTTAAATAAACCAATAATTTTACTGTTGAATTTGTTATTTGAAAAAGATATAATGCTCAACTGTATTATCGGTTCACGATTGTAGCGATTCCTTTTCTGCTTCACTCCTTTTGGTTGCCTGCTAAAAGTTCAGCTAAATCGAATGCTAAAATTGTGATAGTTGGTTTACCCCACTTTTATCCTAATTATTGTGCTCTGAGCACATAATTGCACGGATTCCGAAAAACGTTGAGCATTTTTTTTAAGATGATTATGTCCATTTAATGTTTTAATTTAGCCGAAGTTTTTTAATAAATTTATTCTATCTATAAAAGAAATAATCAGATTATAAGGAAATAATGTATGCTATATACTAAATCAGCGGAATATGCCATTCAGGCGTTAATATATTTAGCAGAAAAGAATTCAAGTGACCCTACCATGGTCAGTGAAGTTGCTGAAGCTTATGATATTCCACGTCAATTTTTAGCCAAGATTGCTCAAACTCTTGTTAAACATCATTTATTAGTTGCAGTCAGAGGAAGAAACGGTGGTGTAAAATTAGCTCGATCTGCGAAGGATATTTATATTCACCAAATCGTCTACGCAATTGATGGAGCTCCACCCGAGCATGAACAATGCGTTATTGGAATTAATGAATGTTCCGATATTGCTCCGTGCCCATTTCATCACAAATGGAAAATAATTAGAGAAGATATACGCGAAATGCTAATGTCGGAAAATTTACATATACTTGCAAAACGTGTAATCGAAAAACGAAACGAGATGGTAAAAGCTAATCAGTAATTAATCAATAATTTATTTATATAAAAATGGCTGATATTCAGCCATTTTTTCTTTAAAAATTAATATGAAAAAGAAAATAAGAATTATAGTGACCGGCGGTACATTTGACAAAGAATATAATGAAATCAATGGAGAATTATTTTTTAAGGATTCTCACATCAAACATATGCTCGACCTTGGAAGGTCAAGATTAGACTTGAATATTAGAACTTTGATGATGATTGACAGTTGTGATATGGACGAGGAAGATCGCTATATAATTGTAAAAAATTGCGAAAAAGCGGCTGAGGAAAAAATTATTATAACTCATGGAACCGATACTATGGTAGAAACTGCTACGATACTTGCAAATTCTATTAAAGATAAAACAATAATTTTAACAGGTGCAATGATACCATATACATTTGGAAGTTCAGATGGACTTTTCAATTTGGGAAGTGCAATTGCTTTTGTGCAAACTCTACCGGCAGGAGTTTATATTGCTATGAACGGTAAATATTTTAAGTGGGATAATGTTCGCAAAAACAAAATAATCGGTGAATTTGAGAAGATAGATTAATATGAATGCTTTGAGATTGTTTCCTGTAATTTTTAGTTTTTTAATCCTCAGTGCTCATTTTTCACGAGCAGGATTGCCACTGTTCTCGGTAATATTTCTATTAATTCCATTTTTATTATTAATCAAACAAATATGGGTAGTAAGATTTATCCAAATAATTTTAATTGTCGGTTCAATTGAATGGATTAGAACATTATTTATTTATATAAATGAACGTCAAGCTATTGGTGAGCCAATCTTTAGACTGATCATAATATTAGGAATTGTTGCCCTATTCACCGGACTGTCAGCTTTAGTCTTTAGAAATTCGGCACTAAAAGAACGCTATAAATTGTAAATCTTTCCCGATTCATTCTTCATCGGGATCTTCGCTGCGCTACGACAATATTCAATTTTAAATCTTCAATTCATCGCCCATTCCGGGAATTGTGATAGATCAATTCCGAATACAGTTTTGCCAATTACATAAATTGATATTGTAATTAATATTGCTCCAATCAAGTTTAGCCACAGTCCAACTCTTGCCATATCTCTAATTTTAATTCTGTTAGTTCCAAATATAATCGCATTCGGCGGTGTAGCGACCGGTAACATAAACGCAAATGAACAAGATATTGTTGCGGGAATCATTAAGAATAGCGGATTTATATTTATTGCTATTGCTAATCCACCAATAATTGGCAATAGCATTTCCGCAGTAGCCGTATTGGATGTTAGCTCTGTCAAAAATGTAACAAATAAGCAAATTGCGATCACAATTACTACCGGGTGAAACACACCAAATCCCTGTAATTGCATACCCAAATAATCGGCTAAGCCGGACTCTTTAAATCCGCTGGCAAGAGCAAATCCTCCACCAAAAAGTAATACGATATTCCAAGGAAGTTTGGCTGCCGTATCCCAATCCAGGATACGTTGTTTTTTATCTTTTAATGATGGTATTACAAATAATATCAGCGCCATCGCGATGGCGACTGTACCATCATTCAAATAATTAGGATACGGAAATAACTGCGACCAACCGGGAATAACGAAATCGCCAATTTTGATATTGGCGCGAAAAACCCACAAAACTGCCAATAAAATAAAATCTATAAGTACTATTTTTTCTTCAAAAGATATTTTCCCAAGTTTATTGTACTGTTTATGGAATATGTCAGAATCAATTTCAAAATCTTTCGATTTTGGATTAAATACAAACGATAATATTGCCCACAATATCAATAAAAATACTATTGACATGGGTAATGCGTACATTAACCACGAGGCAAATGTAATTTCAGGAGCATTCGGAAATAGAATAACCAAAATTCTTGCAAATGATAAATTGGGCGGTGTGCCAACAAGCGTTGCGACTCCTCCGATTGAGGCGCTGTAGGCAATGCCTAAAAATATACCTAGTGAGAATTTCTTAACCTTATCTGCATCTAAAATTTCTTCTAATTTGTAAATTATTGACAGAGCGATTGGTACCATCATCATTGTTGTTGCAGTGTTGGAAATCCACATTGATAAAAAGGCAGTGGCTAACATAAATCCAAATAATATGCTATACGGTTTGCTACCGAATATCATCAATATCCTTAGCGCTATTCTGCGATGCAATTCCCACTTTCGCATCGCTAATGCGACTAAAAATCCGCCGATAAACAGGAAAATGATGTGATTAAAATAGATTGGAGCAACATCTTTACCATTCATTACTCCAAGTGTCGGGTATAGAATGATTGGCAGTAAAGCAGTAACTGCTAAGGGGACAGCTTCTGTTACCCACCACAACGCCATCCAAATGGCGATAGCAGCCGTTATAGTGATTAATGGTTTTTGAGGATCTAGGTCAACGAATAATATGAAGAGAAATGCAAATAGTGGTCCAGCAACTAACTTTAAAATACCTGATTTATTCTTCATTCATTTAAATTAATTTTTATTGATACTATTTAATTAATTATTTTGGAATAATCAATACCGGACAATTTGATACGTTTACAATAACCTCATCAATTGAATCGATCAATATTTCCTTTAGCTTATTCATTTTATTATGACCCAATATTAGCAAATCACAATCGGTGACGATTTTTGCAATACCTTTACTAACGGAAGCATTTTCTATAATCTTTACTTCAATTCTTTTTGCAATTTCTTCATGTCCGGCATCATGAAACATTTTTGTAAAATCATCCTTAACAAATTTTTTGGAGCTATCCATCATCATAGACATTTCACCCGCATGAGGATCATTTACATGAAGAACACATAGTTTCGCTTTTAGATTAATGGTTATTCGAACGGCTTCATCTATTACTGGTATTTCATTGTCTTTGCCAGCTAAGGCAACTGCAATATTGTTAAAAGGCATTAATACGCTCCCGAATTATTTCTTTAAAATGTAGTTAAAATTACATGAAATATATAGAAATCTGAAATTTTATAGTATTAAAGTGTTAATTATGTGTTCACGTGCGTGTGTTCACGTGTTAATTTATTCATATGTCAATGTTTAAGTTTTACGACTAATGACAGTAATGACTACCTAATGACTACTTAATCGCTAATCATTTTGTTGAGATGGGACATGCCCTATTTTTACTCCTAATTTAAATAAAAACGTCCAATAAATATCGGACGTTTTTCAATATTATTAATTGTTAGGAAATTAACCTAAATATTTCCTCAGCATTTTACTACGTGATTTATGTCCTAAACGTTGAATTGCCTTAGCTTTGATCTGTCTTACACGCTCACGAGTTAAACTGAATTCTTCTCCAATTTCGTTAAGCGTTAAAGCACTTTCACGGTTAATACCATAATACATTTCAATGACCGAACGTTCCCTGTCGGCTAAGGTATCTAAAGATGCCTTTACGTCTTCTTTCATCGATTCGCGCATTAATTTATCGTCAGGACTAATATCAAGCGTATCTTCGAGTACATCCATTAAGGAATTGTCTTCACCGTCCTGGAACGGTGTATCCAATGAACTATGACGACGCGAATATTGCATTGCATTGACAACTTCATCCGGTGTCATTTCTAATTGATGACTAATTTCGTTGGCTTTTGGTTGACGCTCAATTTCCGCTTCAAGTTTCTCTGCAACACGTGTTATCTTTGTGATGGTTCCTACGCGATTTAACGGCAAACGAATCAATCGAGCTTGCTCGGCAAGTGCTTGCAATATTGACTGACGAATCCACCAAACTGCATACGAAATAAATTTAAATCCGCGCGAATGGTCAAATCGCTTTGCGGCTTTAATTAAACCAAGATTTCCCTCGTTGATCAAATCGGCTAAGGATAAGCCGTTACCCTGATATTTTTTTGCCACGGAAACAACAAATCGTAAATTTGATTCAATCAATTCTTTCATCGCCAAATCGTCATCTTTTTGAATGCGAATTGCCAATTCTACTTCGCGCTCCGGTGGTAATGGCTCATATCTCCCGATTTCAGAAAGATACAAACTAATACTACGATTTGATCCTGATGTTATTTTTATTGGTTTTGCTTTTTTCACCAAATCCTTTCCTCCAAAACTATTAAAATTTAAACGTAATCGTCTAATTATAAATTTTTTACAGACTTAAAGATACTAATTATCAATTATTTAGTACAATTGCTTTGTTGATGCATAAATTTTAAAAAAGTTACTTAAATAGCATACTTTAATCATTGATATCCACATTTTTTCTTAATGTTTTTACCGCACTGCGTTGTTTTTTACCCTGCAAACGTCTTTCCTTTGCCGCTCGTGTTGGTTTTGTCTTTATTCGTCTTTTAGGTTTTTCCAATGCTTTTTTTATTAACGCCACTAACCTTTTTAACGCCTCTTCCCTATTTCGACTCTGCGTTCTATATTCTCGTGAATCAATTATTAATATTCCATCATCCGTCATTTTCCTTCCGACAATTTTCTTCAATCGCAATTTCACATCATTCGGTAAGTTTGGAGAACTATGCACATTAAAACGCAACTGTACAGCCGTTGCAACTTTATTCACATTTTGCCCTCCCGGACCGGATGCTCTAACAAAATTTTCTTGTATCTCATTTTCAGAAATACTAATTCTATCGGTAATATAAATCATGTTTATTAGGGGAGTTGCACCAATCGTTGCTTAGATGTATACTAAGGGGATTCGTTACAAAATAATTAAATAAGTAATAATAATGCCTTTGATAATCGAACCAATTATTGTCAGAATTTATACTTTTACCATAATATTGTAAAAAAAGTGGTAAAAATACTCTATTTAGAGTATTTACAAATTTTAAGATGATTTATAATTTAGATACAATTAAAAGTTAAAAACATATTCATCTATATTAAACAAAATTGTGATGCAGGTTATTCCTCCTCAGGAAATCGAATGCAAAATATGGCTTATTATATATCCAGTTTCATTGTATTCGATTTGTTCCCAACGTTGCAATTTCAATGGCATAATGGGAGTTACAGCCCATTGAATTGCAGCGTTACGGGACAATACATAAATACTTGTTATTCCATAGGTTACATTAATCGTTGCTAAGATGCAAACAGTTAGAATTCGTTACAAAATATTTGAGAGTACAATCGTGTAAATAATCAAATTATTTGTAATTTTAGAAGTGAAGGATTATCAAAAATATAAGAAAATGTTGTCAAAATGTAGTACTTGTCGACAGATTAGACCCACATTAATCCATAAAAAAGCTTTTCCATTATTTATGAACCATTCATCAAATAATTATGATATACTATTTATTTTTGAAGCTCCAAATCTCACAGATACTATTGATGACCAAAAAGGGTTTCTAACTGTCAATCCGGATACAGATCCATCTGGAAAATTATTTTATGATTTTTTCATTAATGAATTAAAATTCAGTATTGAAAATCTTTTCGTTACTAATAGTGTTTTATGTTTACCTACAGTAAAAAATGGTAAATATCCCGTAACTGCTAAACTAATAAACAATTGTAGTGGAAATTTAGTTAGACTAATTGAAGAGTTTGACCCAATCATTGTTTGTCCTTTAGGAACGATTTCTTTAGCAGCAACAAAACAAATCTACAATCATGATTATAATCGAATGAAAGATGCCGTTGCAAAAGAAACTATTTGGTTTAATCGAATATTATTTCCTTTGTATCATACAAGTGTTTTAGCAAGAAATAAAAGATATGGAAGACCGGAAGATTTGCAAAGAAAAGATTGGAGAAAACTTAATATTCTGTATAAAAAGTTAAAGGCAATCTAAAGTTAACTATTATATAACCATCTTTTAGGATAAAATAACAATTTAATCGAGGTAAATTATGTTAAACTATTTAAAATCCGCTGCAAAAAAAATGTTTATCGATTTTAATGAATCTAAAAGCATCAATCACAATGTAGTTAAGGGAACTACCAGAGAAAATATTATTATTAGAAATTTTCTAAATCCATATATCCCTAAAAAATATTCTATTGGCAGTGGAGTAATCGTTGACATCAACAATCAACAAAGTAAACAGCAAGACATTGTAATTTATGATGAATTTTACTCACCAGTATTGAAAGACCTTGACTCTAACAAACTTTTTTTTCCTGAATCGGTCTTTACAGTAATTGAAGCAAAATCAAATCTCAATAAAATAGATATTAATGATATAATTGAGAAAAGTGTCAGTGTAAGAAAATTAACCAAATCATTCAAAGACAAGATAGTTATATCGCCAGAATTAATTATTAGATCAATAGTTACTCCCATTCAATGTATTGGAATAGCATTTGAATCCAAAAAAACACTGGAAGGATTGAGAATTGATTTTAGAGAAGCGAAAAATAGTATTAAGTATTCAGAATCACTCAGTTTTATTGCAGTATTAAATTGTAAAAATGATGATACAGGAATATTATTACACTGTAATAAACATAATTTAAGTCAAATAGAACTTATTCCAAGTACTGACTCAAAAATTGGTTTGTTAAAATTTAAAGACCCAGGAGAAACATTACTATTCGTTTATTTAATGATTATGGAACATTTACATAATTCTGGAATAATTTATCCAACACCTGACTATCATAAATATGCTAAAAACTATGGTTTGAGTGATTTTAATATTTCAATTGCAAGCGAGGACCAAAAAGGTGCAATAATTCATCCAGATGGTAAACCCGTTAAGGTTGACATGATTAAACGAATGTCTGATTTAACAAAAAAGTTATATAGTGACGGTCTAACATTACACGAATTTGCGGAATATTTCACAGATATTGCTAAGCTTCCTTCAGGTGATATAATTATAAAATATACAACAAAATTTTATGTAAATGGTAAATGCTTAACATATACAACTCCTCGTTTATTACATGAAGCTGCTCAAAGATTTATTAATAAGGAAGATACAGTAACAGATCGAATAAATTTAGAAAAAATACAAACTCTTTTTAATGAAATTAAACCTAAAGATTTAAAAGTTGAGATGAGATAATAAGTAGCATAATTATGCTTGAACAAATACATTTTCTCCTCACATACACCTGTAATTACGAATGTGATCATTGTTTTTTATATTGTAGTCCAAATGCCGAGGGAACTTTCACTTTAGATCAAATACAAAATGTATTGAATGAAGCGAAAAAGATGGAATCAGTGGAATGGATTTACTTGGAAGGCGGTGAACCATTTCTATATTACCCACTGATGTTGAAGGGATTACAGATCGCAAAAGCGATGGGATTTAAAACAGGCATCGTTACTAATAATTATTGGGCCACTACGATTGATGATGCCAAACTATGGCTAAAACCAATTATTGATAGCGGTATTGATGATTTGAGTTTAAGCGATGATCTTTTTCATAATGATGATACTGAAGACAATTCAGCGAAAATTGCTGCTGAAGCGGCGAAAGAGTTAGGATTTTTAGTTAATTCAATTTGTATCGAAAAACCATCTATTCAAGCACCGTCAGACGAAAAGGGAGCTCCGGTTGTGGGAGGCGGTGCATTATTTAAAGGTCGTGCTGTTGAAAAATTAGTTGATGGATTGCCAACTAGACCCTTCAATATATTTACCGAATGCAAGCATGAAGAACTTGTTAATCCAATGCGAGTACATATTGATAGTATTGGAAATGTCCAAGTTTGTCAAGGTATTAGCATTGGCAACATGTGGCAAAAACCGCTTTCACAAATTATTAAGGAATATGATGCTACGAAACATCCAATTTGCGGACCACTCAGCACAGGCGGACCTTACAAATTAGCACATAATTATAACATTAAATTAGATGATAATTTTATAGATGAATGTCATTATTGCTATACGGTACGCAAAGAGTTAATTAACAAATTCCCGCAATTCTTAATACCGCTTCAAGTTTATGGCATTTCAAATTCATTGAACTAGCTCGCCATAATTCAATACTTTTTTGAAAGAGCAATTTCTGATTTAACTCCGTTACGATAATAATTAACAATTTCTGAAATAATACTAACCGCAATTTCCGGTACGGTTTCGCTACCAATATCAAGACCAACCGGTGAATGTACTAAATTCATTTGCTCCTTACTAAATCCATCTTTAATAATTGCTTCTGACAAAAGTTGCCACTTCTTTTTACTGCTCATAAGACTAAGATAATCAATTTTTAGATTCAGCAGCCAACGCATCAATTCAAAATCATATTGATGCCCGCGTGTTGCAACTAAAACGTAATCGGTTTGAGCGATAATTGCATTTTTAATTATTCCTGATATCTCATCATTATTAATTTTCATAGCAAATGGGAAACGTTCACTATTTGCCATATCGATACGTTCATCATAAATATTAGTATCAAGTTCAATAAAGTGAGCTAAATCCGCAACTGCTTTTCCAACATGACCGGCACCAAAAATATGCAAAATCGGCCGAATTCCAATATTTTGTATTAAATATACTTCATCATCATAAATTATAGATTTTGATAATTTTTGTTCAATTACATCATCAATAGTGCCAACTATTTTCTTTGGAAAAGATAACCGGTAATCCACTGTAAGTCTTGTCCGCTCGACCAATATCTCATTTTTTGATGATATTTTTGTAACCAAAATGTTGTCATTTGATTTGTTATCTGACAGAATTGATTTAAGTATATTCCTGATATCTTTACAAAATGGTTCTATTAAAATTGTTGTACTGCCACCGCAGATACTGCCTGATTTAGTCACATCCTGATTAGTAAGATCAATTGTTTTTAGCACTGGTTTTTCGGTTTTGATACTCTCTCTCGCCAATTCAATTACCGAATGTTCCAGAGCACCTCCACCTATTGTCCCTATTATTTCTCCATTTTCATCAACTAACATCATTGGATAATCTTTACGAGGTACGGAACCACGCCACTCAACTTGTGTGCATAACGCAGTTTTCTTTGAAATATCAAAGTTGATAATTTTTTCTAATGTACGAATTTCCATATTTACTATTGATTTAAATTAACCATGATAGCTTCTAATACACCACGACCAACACAACGTGCTTTATCAGATATAGTAGTATAATCTATTGCTATTCCACGCGGATCAACGTCAGCGATTTTCATTCCTTCTGTTGTATTTACTTTAGGTGAAATCAATCCACGAACTATTCCGCCAATATGCGATTTAATCTCAATTTTTCCAATTTTTCCTAATACTTGATTTTGTTTTACAATGTCTCCAAAATCTACTAACCAATTAATATTTCCAACAACGGGGGAATACACGACTCTTTTTGCACTTTTGCCACCAATCTTTCCCGGTATACCGGTATTTGGTAATGCACTTCCTTGCCAAATCACTTTTCCAAGATTATGTCCGCGCATAGTTTCGATGATGACATTGCAATTCTCGCCAACTGTAAAACCAGGCCCTAGTCCTACTGTAAATTGCGCCAATGAACTACGGTCGTTGACTGATTTCTTCAGTAATCGAGCATCAACTAAATATTCCGGTTTAATATTTTTGATTATTTCAATTGAATCGGTTAAAACCGGAATATTTCCATTTCTAATAATATCAACATAACTATTATAGTCCGCTTTAAATGATTGTATTCCTTCAACTTCTGTAGTTCCGTTTAATATCGCATCACTAAAACTAACTGTACGGCGTATTGCGCGTGGGATCGGTAATTCGGTCATTACTACAGTAAATCCGACACGATGTAAAATAACCGCAACAGCACTTGCCATTTCACCTGCACCACGTATTAATACAGTATATTTTTCAAGATTTTTCATTATCATAAACCTTAAAGGTTTCAAAAACCTTCAAGGTTTGATTTATTTTCTAAATATTTGTCCATGTCCATAATAATACCTTGATCATTAAGCGGTAAGTAGGTTACTCTATCGGGATATTTTTTTATTACTTCCCGCCCGCCGATGTCACCGGATAATAAATCAAATTCTTTAATAATTTCTTTCGAAAAAAATGTAGGATGACCATTTCGTTCTTGATATAGTGGAACTAATATTTGGGGTTGGTTTTCCTCTAAATATTTCACCATAATTTCAACGGTTTTTACATTAATAAATGGCTTATCGCCGTTGCAAAATCCGATATAATCATAGTTTTCACCTGCTACTCTAATTCCCGCTTTTAGCGAAGAAGCGATTCCACTTTCATATTCTTTATTTTCAACAATTTGGATATCATTTCTAAAACGATTATTAATAATTGGTACAATCAACTCCTTTTGATATCCAATAATAACAAATATATCTAAATTATTGTTCATAAAATTATTAATAGTTTTTTCAATTATTGTTTCATTGCATGAACGAATCAGCAATTTATTGCGTTTCTGTCTTGTTGACATTCCGGCGGCAGTGATTATCATACCTATTTTCATTATTTTAGCACTTGTTGCAAATCGTTATTACGAATGCTGCCGTAAAATGTAGGGTTTCCGGTTTTTTGATAAATTGCATTTGCTAGATCTTCAGCATTTTTCTGATGATTATCCCATTTATTTACAAAGTAAATAATCTTTATATCGTTCGGTACCTTTGATAGATATCCTTCTTGCGATGAAACTACATTTGCGATAAAATCAATATCTAATAAAAAAATCGGCTTCACATTCCACATATTACAAAAAAGTTTAGGTCGGTGGACCAAACCATCGCTAATCTTAGTATTAATCACGTCCGCACCGACAATTATTATTACATGTGTAGTAAAATCCGGGGCGTTCGGATCATAATCGGTATGAGCTTTAAGTGGTTTATTCCGTGCTCCATCACATTCAAAAATTGTTATATCGAATTGATGTCTAATTCGATCTAAATCAGCGACGGATATACCTTTTAATTTTTTATCACTTATTTTATCACCTATTATAAACAATGGATTCTTATCAAGTTTTATTGAATCCAATTTATCGATATCTATTTCATTTAATATCAGCGGATTATCTGAAGGATGAAAAGCAGTTTTTGTTAATGATGTTTGTAATACTGACGGATAATATTTCGCAAATTCATCAGCTAATTTGTGTAACAGAGCAGTTTTTCCTCCACCGCCGAGCAACGCAATATAACTGCCTTTTGCTTCTTCAATTTTATCTGATATTAATTGGTAGAATTGCATCTAAAGTTCTATATAAATAAATATATAGGCTTTGAATATTTTATTTTTCTAATATTTGCTTCAGTTTAAATCCATCCGGCGTATCTTCTATAATCCAACCCAATTTCATTACTTGATCGCGAATTAAATCCGCCTTAGCCCAATCCTTGTCTTTTCGTGCATTTTCACGTTCCTTTGCAAATTTGGTTACTTCGGATGGTACTTCGGATTTCTTAACTATTAGATCAAATATAGAATTGAACTTTTCAACAAAATTTATCGCACAGAAAATATCTTTATCTTTTAATGAATTACTATCAATTTGAGCATTAGTTTTTCTTAGCCATTCAAAAAATACCGCTAATGCTTCAGGTGTGTTAAGATCGTCATCCAATGCTTTTTCAAACGAATAATATTCGCCGGGCAGTTTGCCAGTTTTATCGCATTTTGCGGATAAATCTAATAATCGTTCATAAAAATCATTTACTCGCTGAATTACCTTTAACGCTTCATTTTTTTTATTAACAGAAAAATTTATATTTGTTCGATAGTGCACGCTCAATAGTAAATAGCGCAACGCTTCAGGTGTAAAACCCATATCGATTAAATCGTTAATTTTATAAAAGTTACCGGCAGATTTACTCATCTTTCCACCATCGATTAACAAATGCTCACTATGTAACCAATAATTGACAAATTGCTTATTATTTGCACACTCGGATTGAGCAATTTCATTTTCATGATGTGGAAATATATTATCAATCCCGCCGCAATGAATATCAAAATTATCACCTAAATATTTAGTAGACATTGCTGAGCATTCGATATGCCAACCGGGTCTGCCTTTGCCCCAAGGTGATTCCCAAAAAACCTTTCCGTCTTCTTTTTTCCACGCTTTCCATAAAACAAAATCTTGTGGATTATCTTTTGAATAATCGTCAGCAGCAATGCGCTGTGTTTTTTTCTGTTCAGCAAGATTCAAATTAGCTAATTTGCCATACTTTTCAAATTTTTCAATTTTAAAATAAATCGACTTATCATCTGACTGATAGGCAAACTCATTATCAATGAGTTTTTTTACCATATTAATCATTTCAGTAACATGCTCTGTCGCTTTTGGGTAATAATCCGCCGGAATTATTTTTAATATCTTTATATCTTTAAAAAATAACTCTATATACTTTTCCGTTAGATCATGTATTGAAATATTATCGCTATTACTGCGTAAAATAGTTTTATCATCAACATCTGTTAGATTCATTACATGAGTAACTTTAAAACCTTTTAGAAATAAATATCTTTTTAGTAAGTCTTCAAATAAAAAAGTTCGAAAATTACCAATATGTGCTGTATCGTAAACAGTTGGACCACAAGTATATAATTTAACTTCACCATTAGTAATTGGCTGAAATTCGTCTTTTCGCTTAGTAAGTGTGTTGTAAAACTTAATGGGCATAATTTGCTTTAACCGGTTTTAAATACTTACGCTCAATTTGAACTGCAACAGCATGTTGTATCACATTAATTTTTATAATCAATTTATCGGATGTATCATTACGTGAAACAATTCCATTAATTCCTCTAAGAGGTCCTCCAATGACTTCAACATCATCACCTATTACAAAATAATCAGAGGGGAATGAATCAAATCCGCCATCAATTATTTTTCTTAAACTTGCAATTTGGTCATCGGGAATAACAGCAATTTTATTTTGGAATTTCACAATATGATTTACTCCACGTGTCTGTAAAACTTCCAAATTATCTTTTAATTCAACATGAGCAAAAATGTAACTTTTAAAAATTGGTATTTCGACCCACTTCATCCTATCGCTCCAGCGATGTCTTTGACGAATCAACGGTAGGTATGAATCAATTCCTTTTTCTGTAAATTGACTTAATACTAATTTCTCATGACGAGGTTTGGTATATACGGCAATCCACTGTTTCATTTTTTCAGAGATTCGTTAATGATCATTTGAATTAATTTGTTAAATGAAATACCTTTGGCGGCTACCGCTTTTGGCACCAGACTTGTCGCCGTCATTCCCGGCAAGGTATTTAATTCTAGTAACCATGGGTTGCCATCAGGGTCAAGCCGTAAGTCAACTCGTCCGTACCCTTTACATTGTAATAAATTGTAAAAATCTAAAGACATTTTTTGAATCGAATCAGCTTGCGCTTTTGACAAATCCGCCGGACATTTATAATCAGACATTCCTTCCGTGTATTTACATTCATAATCATAAGATTCGTGTGACGGAACAATTTCAACAATCGGATACACTTTACCACCAATGATCGTTACGGTTAATTCCCGTCCGGGAATATAATCTTCAATCAATATACCA
>SDBT01004410.1_pt1 | contig 23934 bp, 18 predicted proteins | sample 2277101 | NCBI WGS metagenome assembly SDBT01 (sample SAMN10404973, study PRJNA504765) | marine sediment metagenome | isolation source: marine sediment core GS10_PC15, 103 cmbsf | place: Arctic Ocean: Southern Knipovich Ridge | collected 2010 | reverse complement strand
GAAGATTTGCTCGACCGGCACATCTTTGCCGTTTGTCCGCTCCGCAAACCTGAGAACATTCAAGACCAGGTTCCCCATCGGTAACCACCCGGCGGCACTTTCATTCTCTCGGTCAAGCCAACACGGGATTAGCACGGTTGACGGCAAGCCGGCGAGGTCATTCGCTTTGAGATTGGCAAAAACATTATCCCGGCAATTACGGTTGGGCTTCGCGTCGGGATTACTCCGAATAAACGCCATTACCTCGCTCTCAATATCGGCAGCAGGCCGCGCTCGATAACAGTACCCGTCATACGCAACCCACTGACCGTTGTGAAACAGAACTTCCAACTGGCCACCGTGCGCCCGATGAGCATCGGCAAACTGGTTAGCTATCTCGTCATAGTCAACCGGGGGCGCGCCGCCTTTCTGCCCGTTCACAGGACTTGTTTCGGCGCGGCGATCGCTGCGCTTGAACTTGGGCTTATCCTCCGGAATCGCGGCCGGGTCCAGCGCCGGGGTTTCCTCAATCAACTGCAATAGCTTTTCCCGTGTGCCGCCGTCGCTGAGCCAATCCGACACATCGCCCGTGTCTTTGTCAGACAGCGTTATGACCTTGATTGACTTAGCCACAGCTTTCAGGTGCCAAGCCACAAGCCTGGGGTGGAAGTTGCCCTCATCGTCGTTGTCCGGCAGGATCACCACGTCCTTGCCCGCCAGGTATTGATTGTACGGCTCATGCCAGTTGCCAGCGCCCATTGGCGCGGTGGTCGCGGGAATGTCAAGCGCGGCCAGGCTATCAACGTCCTTCTCGCCTTCGCAGACACAGACCCATCCGCTTTCATGCCAGTCCGAGAGCCGGTACAGAATGGTCTCGATGCCTTTCAAGTCCCAATCATCGCCGCCGTTCCCGTCGGGCCTACGTTGCTTGAACGCTTTCGGTTCGTAGCGCACGGTTTCATGCCGAACTTTCCCGGCCAAATCGCGGTATTGATAGACCTTGGCGATGCCATCGTAGTTGCTCTTTCGCGCTTGGCTGGTAGGGGCGACCCCGCAAAACTTCGCTACTTCGCGGGCTGCTTCGTCAAGACGGCAATTCCGCACTTTCATTACCAGGTCGAGCACCGAGCCCGTTTCGCCGGTCACGTGGTCTTTCCAGCCGGGAAAATTGATATTAAGTGCCTTGCTGTCTGACTCGGAACTCCACGGGCGATTAAATTTGACCCAGCCATTAGACTGGCCGAGCGATTCCAATTTCAGCAACCCGGTAGCGACCTCCCGGCAATCGGCGTGGCGCTTTACCTCATCATAATCATAACGCTCCATCGGGCGCACCTTCCCGGCGTTTTTTGTCGCTCGGCTCGCTGGCTTTTTTATCGGCCAAGTTTGTCCGCCAGGTTGAGCCTGGTTCGGGCGATTTAAGACCGTGCGCCTTGTCATACTCTCGGTCGAGCTTGGCAAGCGCACCGCGGAACTGCTCGGGGATCATCTCGCCATACGCGGCAGCATTTCCTTCGCGGCGCCTCTCGTCCCCCCCGGCCTGCCACGGGTGTTCAAGCAGGCGATACACGTTTGTGAGTTGACCGCGCGCCTCGACAGTGATTAACCGCTGGGCACGCAGGTCGGCCAGGGCTCGGCGGGCCGTCCGCACGGAGATTCCGAGCTTGGCTGAGAGGGCTACTTCGCCGGGGGAACATTCACCTTGGCCATTGGCGTAATGGTTCAGGCAAGCGTAAACCAGTTTCGCGGTATTGCTGAGGAGCGAGTTATGGACCAGTAGCAGCCACCGCGGTAGCTTTATAAAGTCGCGGTAGCGGTGCGATGTCTTCTTTTGTCTAGGAAAGCTTGATTCTTCGGATTCTGGGGGTACATTCATCCTCAGTTACTTTCGATTTTGCCCGGTCAGAGTCTGTCGCTCTTATGGCCGGGCATTATTCTTTAGTGGCAGAGCGCGTCCACCGCCGTCTCAGCGGCTGTCGTTCGTCTGCGGTCCAAGAAAAGTGACGGCAGCCTATGGGTTGTGTGCTCTAGGCCGTTTTTGGCGGCTTTGTGTGTTTATCGGGCCTGTGTCCTTACTCAATCCGGCATTCCTTTCTTCTTGGCGGCCCGGGCGGATGCCATTCCTTGTGAATCACGACCGCCGACTCCTTTTCGCGATGGAATAGTGCCAAATCGAAATTGCAGCAATGGGCAGGTCCGGTCTCCGCATTCCCTGATAAAGTGTTGGTGGCCCTCTTCGGACGGCGTTTCATTCATGCACTGCAGACAAACCTGGCGAATTGCCTTAACCCGGCTACCGCCTTCTTTCGCCCTGCGACCCATACGAAAAGGCCATATAGGGCAAGCGGGTTGAGTTCCGTCTGTACCGCATTGGCATTCCCGCGCTTCTTTGACATGCCCCGCTGGGCAGTCCACGCATTTAACCCGAATTGCTCGAAGCGGCGTGAGGGTGCTGTGCTTGAATTTCAGAGTTGTGCCGTAACGCTTGCTGTCCTTGTGCGGCTCGTAGGTTTCCCACGGCTTCATTTTGCGCCTCCCTGACACAGCTTATCTATGGCCGCCTCCGGCAACCGGGGAGAGCGCAAGCCGATTTGCAGCGGCTTGGGCAACGTGCCATCTTGGCAAAGCCTCCACAGCGTCGTTCGCGAAATGGCCAGGCGTTCGGCAGCTTGGCGCAGCGTCAAAAGCTTCTTTGAGGGCTCGGCCACACTCGGCGTGCCGTTCTCGGGATACTCTCTCAGCGCCGCGACAAGATTGTCCGCGGTTAGCGCGGGGCAGGTCGGCAAAAGCAGGGCTGTGGCCGCGTCAAGGATATTGTGGGGGGTGTTTTTAAGCTTCACAGTACCGTCCCCCCGTTTGTCGCTGATTCCATTGCCAATAGCACGTTCCAAATATCGTCACTACGGAACAGTATGCGCCCTGACTTGGCAGGCGAAGATTTAAGACAACGGATTCTCTTCTGGTTACGCAAGGTGAGCAAGAAGTTGTGCGAGATACCAAAGTGCTGTATGGCTTTTCGCGCCGAGATGTACCGAGGCAATTCTCCTTGTCGAGTTTGCATTTGTCGCAACCCTTATTGGGCTGCCTGCCGCGCTGGTTTTTTCAGTTTGGCAAGTGGTTGTTGTTCATCCCATATCCACAAGGCAGAACCATGCGGATAAGGGAAATAAGTCAAGTGGGGAAACTGTACTTAACCCTTCTCCTGTAGGTTGTTTCCTTTGTTGTTTTGTGTCGCTGAACGATTACGTGTTTGGTAATGGGGTCGCCCAGCACTTTTTCCACTTTCGCGCCCTTGGGAAGATTACCTTCCGTAAATTCAATGTGCTGGATTCTACCGTGCCCGGATGTCGTTACCTCAATTTTGTGAGCCTTGTTCTGGCGAATCGCATCGAGCAGCGTGGCCTCGGAAATGTCAAGAACCGCCTCGGTGATGGTCCGCGAGCCGCCGAAGGCGTAAACGCCTATCTCCGGGATCTCAGGCAAAATCTCCGGCAATCCCAGTCTCGCAGCGATTGGGCGGAGTACCGATGATACGTCAATGGCAACAGTGTTATATGGCGGAATCACCTTGTCGGGAACGCTCGCCATATTTGCCACGAACACTGTTCTTAGGCAGCTCAACGTATCATTTTCCGCCGCGACCCGCCAGATTGAAAAAGAATGACTGTGAATACACCCCATCAGCAAGATCCCTCGTAGCCAGAAGGCTAGGATCGGAAAATCGTAGATCACCGCGCAAAACGTGGCGTCGTTCGGGTCATTTGTCTCTTCCAGGATATCGCGGTAGATAGTGTCACCATCGGTAAGTTTGAGTTGGGTCATGGGCACGATGGTAAGGTCCGGACACACGAGCGCTCTTGAGATCAACCCGTAGTAGGCCCAGTTGAGTTGCTTGGAGGTTATACTTCCGTAGAAACGAAGCGAATATACGGTCGCAAGCGCCAATAATTGGATTCCGGTGAAACGTCGTTTTTTACCGTGAGAGCTCTTATTACCCAGGACGCGCTTGATCGTGTCGTTTAGGGAATCTCGGCCGTTTACGCCAAGTGCCTTGAGCACGTCGCCTATGGCCAAGTCGCGCCGCAAACAGAAGTCCAACAATGTGGCGAGTTCTGGGTGCGAACTTTCTGCGAGAGCGTTGCGATACTCGTATCCTTTGCTCATCCTGAATCCTCGTATTTGGATTTCCGCTGCCGGGCGACTTCTGAACTATAATATGTCAATATACCACAAAGACCCGCGACATCAAGTTAAAATATGTAAATTTTTCAGACGGATTCTCAAGAGATATTGTAACCGACGGGGACAGCGCACCTTGAGATGCGCCCAAATTCGGCATGATAATGGAAGTGTTGGTGGTATCTCAGGTGCGCCGGTCTTCGGCGTCCCAGCATCGCCAGCGTCTTTCTTTCGGTAATGCCGCCGCCATATCGCGGCAAAACTTGCGTAAGGCGTTTAGTAGTAGCAACACCGCCATAGCCGCCGTATTTCCGCCCGCCCGGCGGTTTGCCGGGATGTCCGCCAAGCGATTCCGCGCCGAAGCGCCAAAATAAAGGCAGAACGAGAATTTTTTTCGCGGTATAAAGTCCTCATAAAGACTTATATACAGCCACGGCCAAAACTTTATTAAGTATCTATTAAGACTTTCGTCTTGACTTCCGTGCGCGAGGGCGTATATTATGAGTGTTACCGCGGCATTTGCGCCGTGCGCGAATGTTATAAGCAAGATCATTGCCTTGAAGCAACGTGGCGTCATGGGTTTTGGCCCCTCTTCCGCCTCATGCCCCGCTTTATTCGGCAGTCGACTTGCAATAATACCGCGACTCAGCATATTGTAAGCTAAGTAGCCGAAAACGAATTCGCGATCTCGATGATGAAACTGAGCTTTGATGAGCGCCGCGCTACTCAGGTAGCCGGAATCCTGCTCGGAATGCAGGACTGGGCTATTGACCGCCTTAAGCTCTTTTGCCTGCTCTATATCTGCGAGCGGCGGAATTTCGACAGGTGGGGCGATCCCATGATCGGGGACGAATATGTTGCTACACCTGAAGGCCCCGCCCTTAAAAGTGTTCTGGCTCTTACCTCAGCCGACCGCTTGAGACTGCCGAGAGACTCATCCTCTTACTGGAATCAATTTCTGGGTACTGGCCGCTTCGTTGACAGCCCGGACCCTGACAGGCTCGATGTTTTCTGCCGCAAGCGCCCTCCCCCTTTGGGTATTCCTTTGCCGACAGAGGAAACCTCCCCGGCTGACCGTGAAATAATCGAGGGGGTCATTAAAAAATTCGGCGATTACAACGCCGCGGAACTTGCTAGGCATACTAGGGGATTCGCCGAGTTTCATAACCCCGGCGGCTCGATCCCGGTTGAGGCCATCTTAACGGCCCTTGGCAAGACCCCCGCTCATATAAAGTGCATTATTGAAGACCTTGAAGAACATGAATATGTAACCCGACTTCTTGCCTAATGGCAGGACTTCCACACCCTCTACTGCTCCCAGGATTTACCTACCTTCCTTGCTGCGGTTGCCACCTGCATATTGTCCTGACTCAACCCGTACAAGGCAAGATAGCTGTGGTCAATCTCACATCCCTGCACGACGACGACGGCCAGGAAAAACCCGGCGCCGATAAGACCGTTATCCTGCACCGCGGCGATCACGATTGGATTGACCATGATTCCTACGTTTACTATGGCAACGCCCAGCTAGCGACCGTGGCACTCTTAATCAACGCGCTACAAAACCTGGGCTTTACTGAGCAAAAGCCGCTCCGGCCTGGCATTCTCAAGATGGTTCAAGATGGCCTTGAGCTATCCCCAAAGACCAAAAGGGCAAAAGATGGCACTCCCGGAGAGCTGCTCCAATTCTGCCGCGATGCGCGCAATTCTACGGGTTAGTGTTGTAGGTTCTTACTAAGCGCCCTAATGCGCTGGTTAATAGACGGGGTTAGGGCCGGGGTTCAGCATAGCGCGGCTGGTGCGCGAACAGGGTATGAGGGTCTTGCCGGGGCGGTATGATCGACCGCAAAACAAGCCCTACAACCACGCCGGCACCTTCACAGGCCACGTCTGCCAACACTATCCCGGCCCTAGAATACGATTGACGGCCAGGGTGGACTTCCCCGCACGGGTCCGGCCCTTGTCGTGCGTCTACGGCGCCGCGTCCCCACAGGTTTGCCATACGCCAGCCCCGCGGCACGGCGACCGCTTCCGCGGTAATGCCGCCATATTTCCGCCCGCCCCAGGAATCCACACCCACCACCGCACCCCCACGGGGGCCTGCTGCGAGCTAAAAGTCTTGCGGCGGGCCTTTTCTTGTTGTCAGGATCGCCCATGAAAACCCCGGCAAATCCCTTGATGCCGGTCATGTCCCGGTTACATTACGGGATGGTTCAAATCTGGATCATAATCTAGGCAGAGAAGGACCTCATCTAATGGCTACTTCGCGTTATTTCGTGTGTAAGAAGTGCAGTAACAGGAAAAGGGTTAGCAGACTATTCGATGCTCTGAAGCACATTGCCGACGGCACTGCTACGAATTGCCCAAGCTGTGGTTCTCGGTGCGACTTGCAGTTAAAGTTCTGGTTCGGCTTGGATCGTGGTGCCTACGAGTACATTGTGGCGAGTAGCTATTTGCCAGACAAGATTACCACGTGGCCTGACGCTAACGGCTGCAAAGTCGAGTTTTTTCCCTTTTTGGTGATTCTCCAAGGCACACAGCATACGGAGATCGCCGCGTGGCTGCCTTATTGGCATCTTCACCATCAGCCGTCCAAGGTGCGCGCCAAGTATGGACAATGGGCGGCTCTTATGAAGATTCAGACCTATAAACAGTTGCAGGCAAAGGCCCACAAAGACGGATACCTTTGAAATGACCACGGCGATTGTGACGGGGCATAGGCGGCAAACAGCCGTTCTGGCCCCGCGCATTTACCGATTGTTTCATCCTCCGTTTCTCCACGTTTAACGGATGTAGTCCTGGGCATCGTGTACCAGTTTGCGTTCGTTTCCCAGCGCCGCCGAATTGCTCTGAAACAACCTGGTATGGTCTGATCGCCGCCAAACGCGCGGCATAACCAATAATGTAATCAATTGCGCCGCGTCTTACTTGTCGCGTCTGACAGCTTATCAGCAGCCTGCCGGGGCTGGTTTCCAGGATGAGCGGGTAGGAAAGCTGGACCGACCTGGCAATATCCAGCGGCGTGGTCCACGATTTGCCTTCATCCTCGGACAGGGCCAAGCTAAGGGTATCGCGCAGGCTCTGATTCAGACTGGCGCCATCAACGCGGCCTGCCGGCCCGGCTTCTTTTTCAGGCTGGCGATGCATGGTATTGTTCCAGGCCAACGCCAACCTGCCGGATTGCAGCCGGCAGAGGTGGCACGGGGCGCTGGGACTGCCGATCGTGGTGGGGACCGGAGCGGTGAAGCTAAAACCGTCGTTATCGGAGAACGCTTCCCAAAACTGGCCCAAATTGGTGCGGATGAGCATCCAGATACGGCCGTCGCGGAGTTGCCCGATGCTGGGTTCCAAGGCCCCCGAGTGGTCGCCGCACTGGCCGATGTCAATGGACTGGCCAAGCTGCCAGGTTTGGCCCCGGTCAGTGGAAATAAGGCAGGCGCTTACCAGCCTGCCGGGACTGGGCACCACGTAACTGAAAGGGACCACGAAATTGCCGGCGGCGCTTTCAATGGCGCTGTTGGTGGCGCCGGTGTAGCCGCGAAAGATCATTTGATGATTGGTCCACGTCTTGCCGTCGTCAACGCTCTTGGCGGCCCACAGGTCGGCGCGCGAACGCGCCATGTCAGGTTCGCCGTCGGGCCAGTAATGCTCGTAAAAAGCAAGGTAGATGCACCACAAAACTCCGTCACCAGCGCGCAGGAACGCCGGACCCACGGCCTGGCATTCCGGATGGTGAATCATCTCGCGTTCCGGGCCCCACACCCCAGTGCCCACCGAAAATTCCCGGGCATAGATGCGGCAGGTTCCCGGCTGCTGGCCGTGCGGGGTCCGCGGTCCGGCATAGGCGGCCAGTACTTGGCCGTCGGAACGCAACGCCAACCCGGGCGTCGTGCAGGACTGGTGGTCAACCGGCGGAGTGCAGACTGACACTTTCTCGTGGGTCCAGACTTCAGGCAGATTTGTCATCACTGGTCTCCTTGCAACATAATACTCATACTCGCAATCGCAATCATACTCCTGAAAGGGAAAAAGAAAAGCGCAAGCTGAAGACCCCGAAGGCCGGAAAGGCATTATTTGTTCATCGCTTGACATTATTGGTAGTTTGCGAAAGTGTAGTCTTGTATCCAATGACATTTTCAAAGAGGTTAAATTATGCGAAAATCCATTTTGATTGTTGGGCTCATCATGGCGGTTGGGCTGGCTGGCTGCGTCCGGTCCCGACAGACTCCGGATCTGCCCCGACAAAGTCGCGATGTGCCTGCTCCAGCACCTACGCGCCGGAAGAGCGCCTTGCCCAAGAAATCGAAAGCCGACAGCCGTGCACTCTTGGCGGACAAGGGCAAAGCTCTCCTGCCTATCGTGGTTTCCAAAGATGCTTCAAAAAGAATCGAATTGGCCGCGCGGGAACTGGCAGGCTTCCTGAAACGCATCAGCGGCGCGGAATTTGAAGTTGTCCAGGGGGACGGGCAACGCGGCATCGTGGTGGGCACGCTTAGGCAGTTTCCCCAGCCGGATGCGCCGGGGATTGCCAAGGCGCTCGAGATTCGCAATGGGTTTGACGGCAAGGAGGCGTATGTCATCCGCAGCAAAGCGGAGCGGGTACTGCTGCTGGGCGCGACCGAGTTGGGCGCCTCGCACGCGGTATACCGTCTGCTCGAGCGTCTCGGCTGCCGCTGGTTCTTTCCGGCCAAAGAATGGGAAGTCATACCGTCGGCGCCCACGCTCCGGATCAGTCTGAAGGTGAACGACCGGCCCGCGGTGCTGGCCCGAAGAATCTGGTATCAGTGGGGTTTCTTCGACCGCGCGCGCGGCAAGTGCGCCGCCGATTATCAGAACTGGGCGCGGCGCAACCGCATGGCCTCATCTATCAAGGTTCACTGCGGCCATGCCTGGGACAGCATTATCCGAAGCAACAAGAAGGTCTTCACCGAACATCCTGAATACCTGGCATTGCACATCACCAGGGACAAGAAGACCGGTAAGATAGTGAAACAGAAGCGGGGCGGCAACAAATTCTGCATCGCCAATCCGGGACTGGTCGAGCTTTGCAAGGAGCGCGCGTTGAATTACTTTGCCAAACAGCCCGGCGCCGACATGCTTTCCATGGACCCTTCCGATGGCGGCGGCCACTGTCAATGCGCGGCCTGCGGGAAAATGGGCAAGGTTTCCAACCGCGTGTTTTACCTCGCCAACGAGGTGGCTAAAGCGGTGGCGGCGAAATATCCGGGCAAGATGATCGGCCTTTACGCCTATAATCTTCACTCCGAACCGCCGGACTTTGAGCTGAACCCTAACGTCTATATACAGCTTACCGCCGGTTTTATCCGCGGCAAATATACCCATGGCGAATTACTCGAACTCTGGCCGAAAAAATGCCGGAACATGGGCTATTACGAGTACTTTTCGGTGTATCAGTGGAACTGGGACATGCTGCCCGGCAGCACCGGGGCGAACGTGCCCTACCTGCGCCAGCGCATCCCGATGTACGTGAAGCGTGGGGCGACCAGTATTGACGCCGAAAGCGGGAATAACTGGGGTCTGCACGGCCGCGGCTATATCGTGGCTAACCGCTTGATGTGGAACCCAAAAACAAATGTTGACGCGCTCCTCAAGGATTTTTACCTCAAAGCGTTCGGGCCGGCGGCCAGGGTAATGAAGCGCTACTATGAACGGCTGGACCCCGGCAATGGCCCGTTAATCAGCGAACACCTGCTCGGCTTGGCGTACCGCGACCTGGGGAAAGCGGCCCGGCTGGCCGCAAACCGGCCCGACGTCCTGGCGCGATTGGATCATCTGAAGATTTATCTGCGTTATTTTCATCTGCGCTGGCAGCTTAACCGAACAAAGGTTAAGGACGAAAAGAAACGCTTGACCCTCGCGATTCTGACCCATGTGTACCGTTCGCGCTACAGTTATATGAACCACTGGGAGGCGATGCGCCAGTTCTGGACGCCGCGGGCCGCCAAGACGTTCGGGGAACCAAGCTGGAGTTTCAGATACAAACCAAAACCCCGCGACGAGGTGGACCGGACCCTCGGGATTGCCGACACGAATCCCTGGCGAGTGGATAAAGCTTATTCGCGGCAAGAGATTGACCGGTTCTTCAAAGAAGGTCTGGAGTTTTTCCAGCCGCAGAATGTTCAGGAACTCAAGTTTTCTAGCGATCTTGTCCCGGTCCAGTTTCGCCCCGCCAAGGCCGGGAGGCCAAGCCAGGACAGCGGCATGTGGCAGGGCGGCCGGAGCTTCGCCTTGTACAGTGTGGCCGGCGAACCGTTGGTGGTCACCGTCAAGACCGGCATGATTGCCTGGTATCGCGATCGGGCCGATGCCCGCTACACCGTGGTTGATGCCAAAGACAAGGTGATTGCCAAGGGCCGGTTCCCGCTCGATGGCAAGAAGCATAAAATCACGGCCCGGGTACGAGCGAAGGGATTGTATTTCCTCAACTTCAATGATTCTTCGGCGGGCTGGAATATCGAGGCGGAAGCGAATGTGCCGTTGACGCTGGTCTTACCCCGGAACCGGCGATTTCTTCATCATGGGCATTCACGACTGGGATACTTCTATGTACCTAAGGGCACCAGGCAGATTGAGTATTTCTGGAACGGGCCGTACCATTATGTCTACGATCCCACCGGCAAACGGGTGAAACACGTCACTGCCAGCGGTAAGTTCATCATTATCCCCGTGCCCGAAGGCATGGACGGCAAGCTGTGGAAGTTTTCCCACCTGACCACGGGACATCTCTGGCTGTTCAACGTACCCAGCTACCTGGCCTGGACCCCCAATGCTCTCCTCGTGCCCCGCGAAGCATCCAAAAAAGACGACCGCGAACTCCGTGTATCACGGTAAACCTGTTCAGCACACCCCCTTGTCTTCATAGGTGCACTTGGTTTTGCCATCGTAGAGGGTGATTGTCAAGCGGGGTTGGTTGCCGGGGGCTTTTTCGTGAACAAGGTATTTGTCCAAGCGCGGCGGCCCGCGTGATCTTCGATTTCGAGGTAAGCATAGTCCCAGTCCCGCGGGACGGTCATGGTTGCCTCGGTGAGTTCCTGGCCGTCGAAAGACCCGAGCCGGGCGCCCGACGATCCGGGGCCGGCCAGGCGCACGAATTGCACCGGCGAGGTGGCGAGGTGGACGTCCGTGCCGTCAAGTTCAATCGCGTGAAACTCCGGACCGCACGTCGAGTAGTAATTGCCCCGGCGGATAGCGTCCATGATAGACGCTTGCGACCGCTCAGGGGCGTTGACCATGATCCAGCCGCCGTTCCAGCCGGGATGTTCCGGGCGAGTATGGGCATCATCCACTGAGAAAGCCAAGGTATTCGGGTCTTGCGCCAGCATCGCGCTCCAGTGTACCATCCCGTTGCTTTTGCCGTTCAGCCAGTGGCAGACATGATTGTAGATTTCGACCCCATCGAACCGCCAGCGCAGGGCATCTTCCAATGAATTCCCCATCCAGTGTGGATGGGCCAGAATCAATAAGGCATCCTGCCGCCGGGCGGACTCGAGCGTGGCGACAAACCCACCCACGGAACTGAACTCTTTGAGCGTGCCCAGGCACACCACGTGGTACGAGCCGCCCATCTCATCCTGCCCGTTAATCTCGATCCCATCCAGCCACAGCAAGGGATATGATTCGGTATCGGCTGAAACATCCGAAGCAACCCCGTGATCCGTGCGGCACAGGAAATCATAGCCCGCGCCGGCGTAGAGTTCGGCCAGCTCGGCGAAAGATTTGCCGCCGTCAGAGACCGTGCTGTGAATATGGGTGTTCCCCTTAATCCACTCCCCTCGCGTGTCATACCGGAACTGAAACTTGCAATCATCCATTGATTCAACCTTTATTGTTTAAGCCTCCCATCAGGCAAAACTAACACGCAGTTCCACCAGAGTCAAACGTGCATTGTGTGATTCTTGCGGGGTGGGGGGGAATGGTAGGCGGTTAGGGGGTGAGGAGTTTGGGGATGGTGGCGCGGGCGAATTCGCGTTCGAAGTCGTCGTTGGTGGGATAGGCAAAGCCGAAGGTGCTGTGCCAGAGCTTCGGGGTTTCCATGCACAGATAGAAGAAGACCTGGCCGTGCCAGGGCGCGAAATTCCGGTACATGAAGGAGAACATCTCCTGTTTGAGCTGATCGGGGTAGGAATACTTGCCTTTCGGCGCGCGAAGCAGTTCCATCTGGAGTATCTTGCTCTGGCCGCCGCGGCGGCGGATGGCCTGGATGACGGGCTTGATAAAGGTGACGGACCCGAAGGAAATGAACAATGTCTCAGCCGGGATGAAATTGTCGAGTACCCGCTGGGCCAGCGCCCGATAGTCTTCTTGCCAGGCATCATAATACACCAGCGGATGAAAGTGGAAGGCCACGCGGACGCCCCGGTCAGCGACGCGGCGCGCGGCCTCGAGCCGTTGGTCGAGCCCGGCAGTGAAATGTTCCTCGTTCCTGATGACCGTCGGCGTGTTCAACGACCAGCTTAACACGATGTTCGGCGGCAACTCGCTTTCGAGGAACCACGCTACGTTTTTGGACTTGGTTTTGAATTCGAGGAGGATGTTCGGGTGTTTGCGGGCAAAGTCGCAGAGGGCCTCGAGTATGCCGTAGCGGTTGCCCCAGAGCAGCGAGTCGGAAGACTGGCCCGTACAAAGATGATAGAACCGGTCCGGCTCGAGTTCGAGGGCCATCAGCTTCGCGCAGAAGTCCCGGTCAAAGACAATTCGGTCACCGTAAAAGCTCTGGATGGTGCAATAACTGCAGCCGAAACCGCAGTTCTCGACCGCGTCAATCGTGCGGAGCTTACAGCAGAGCGTGTCCGGCGAGGCCACGGGACATAAGCCCATGATTTTCTTCGCGGATTCTTTGAGTTCATAGCTGAGCTTTGGTGGCTTCGGTTTTGCCAAGCCGCCCTCGGGGTAATGCTTGGCCTGCCGCTTGAGTTCGAGCATGTACTGCCGGAGATGATGCAGGAGGTCTTTCTTATCCTGCCCACTTGCGAATGTTGAACTTTTGACGGTGCGGGACCACCATTCCAGCAATGGTGTTTCGCCCCACATCCGCAGGTCACAGGCGGCCTCGGCAAGCTGGCGCAACTCCTGGAAAGTCAGGTGGACGCGGCCGGCCACATCACGGATGAAGTCCTGGTCCGCCGGCTCGAGATAAGGATAAAGAGTCTGGGCGGCGAGCTTTTCAGGCTGAACAGGTTGCGATAACGTCATACAACGCCTCTTGCAAACGGCCAATGTCCATCACCGGCTGAGCAAGAACATCAATACCCGGACCTCATGGAATATCAAGATAAAATCAAATACCCGAGAGTAAGAAGACCGACATCCACATTACCAGCCTGTAATGTGGATGTCGGTAATCTAACTGAGCAATCGCCGTTTTACCAGGTAATTCCCTTGAGATTTAGTCTTTAGGCTCAAGAAATTAATCTTTTTCCAAACGGCGATTGGCAAGCCGGGAAATGTAACATATTGTATGAAGCTAGAAAAAACGCCAAAATTCATTCCGGGAAGATGGCAATGGAAGGCTTTTACCGGGTAGCGGCGGCCGTCCCTCGGGTCCGGGTCGCCGACATCGAGTATAACGTGGGGCAGATCCGCGACCTGCTTGGGCAGGCCGCCCGGGAAGAATGTGCGTTGGTGGTATTCCCGGAGCTTGGCCTCACCGGCTATACCTGCGCGGACTTATTCTTCCAAAGCCAACTGTTGGATGCAGTGCAGAGCGGGCTCGATGAACTGCGGGACGCCAGCACCGGGCTGGGTACGGTGCTGCTTGTGGGCGCGCCTCTGCGCCAGCAGACCCGGCTGTACAATTGCGCGGTGCTAATGCAGAACGGCAACATCCTGGGCGTGGTGCCCAAGACCTTCATCCCCAATTACAAAGAGTATTACGAGAAACGCTGGTTCAGTTCCGGCCTGGACGTGGTCGAGGAGGAGATCGCCATCGGCGATGAATACGTGCCGTTCGGCACGGACCTGCTGTTTGAGTACGATGAATACTTCACGCTGGGCGTAGAGCTCTGCGAGGACCTGTGGAACGTGGTCCCGCCGAGCTCATATCAGGCGCTGGCCGGCGCGACCGTGCTGGCCAACCTGGCGGCCAGCAATGAACTGGTAGGCAAGGCGGACTACCGGCGCGGCCTGATCATGGGCCAGTCGGCGCGTTGTGTTGCCGGCTATGTTTACGGTTCCAGCGGGGTTGGCGAGTCCAGCACGGACCTGGTCTTCGGCGGCCACGCGCTAATTGCCGAGAACGGCATCATTCTCGCGCAGAACGACCGCTTCCAGCGCGAGAACTCGATTATTTATGCCGAGCTTGACTGCCAGCGCCTGTGCATGACCCGGCTCACGGAAACTTCCTTCGCCGATAATCCGCCCGAGGAATTCCAGCTTATTCAACTTGATGAATTGCCTGCGCTCAGCCAGCTCAAGCGGCGGATAGACCCGCAGCCGTTCGTGCCGGAAGGCCCTGCCGGCCGCGACGAACGCTGCGGTGAAATCTTCAAGATCCAGGCCGCCGGGCTGGCCAGGCGCCTCGAGCATACGGGTAGCAAACACGCAATCGTCGGCATTTCAGGCGGGTTGGACTCCACCTTGGCGCTCCTGGCCAGCAGCGAGGCGATGAAGCTGCTCGGCAAAAGCAACAAGGCGATTATGGCGGTGACCATGCCCGGCTTCGGCACCAGTGACCGCACCCATGAGAATGCCGTCAAACTGGGCAAACAACTCGGCACGAACTTCCGCGAGATCAACATCAAAGCCGCTTGCGAACAGCATTTCAAAGACATCGCCCACGACCCTGAGAAGCACGATATTACCTATGAGAACGCACAGGCGCGTGAACGGATGCAAATCCTGATGGACTTGGCCAATGAGCATGGCGGCCTGGTGGTCGGCACGGGCGACCTGTCGGAGATAGCACTGGGCTGGTGCACCTACGGCGGCGACCACATGTCCATGTACGCGGTCAACTGCGGGGTGCCCAAGACCCTCGTGCGTTATATAATCCAATGGGTCGCCGAGCAACGTCAGGACGTGCAGAAACTCCTGCTGGACATCCTCGAGACCCCGATCACCCCGGAACTGCTGCCCACCGGTCAAGACGGCGAGATCGCCCAGCAAACCGAAACGCTCATCGGCCCCTATGAACTGCACGATTTCTTCCTCTACCACGCGCTTAAGTACGGTGCGGCGCCCGCTCGCATCCGCCAGCTTGCCCAAATTGCCTTTAAAGACCAGTACGGCGCCGAAACCATCGAGCACACCCTGAGCACTTTCATCAAGCGCTTTTTCACCCAACAGTTCAAGCGCAGTTGCGTGCCCGACGGCCCCAAGGTCGGCACCATCAGTCTGTCACCCCGCGGCGACTGGCGGATGCCCTCGGATGCGGCCAACGACCTCTGGTTGAAAGACATTCCTCCGGATATTCCGAAGACTTAGGACTGGTTGCTGTTATGCTTAGCGTCACGGTCCCGAGGTCTACTTCATTAAAGCAGGCTTGCGACCGTTTCCTCGATGAAATCGAAGCCTGGATTGCCGACTGTGTCCGAACATACGCTGACGCGCCCGCCACCAATGGTCACGACCAGGGAACCTATACCGTTTCATGGCTGCCTTGTCTGCAAGCCCGGCCTGATCCGAAAAGCGCGGCATTCCTGAGCACTACCCGCGACCGGATTGCGAAGCACTTTCACGAAACCGGACAGTGGCGCCACGGCTACTGGACGATGCACGAAGCGCACCACGGCACCGAACATTATGAACTCTTCCTCGGCATGTTAAGCCGGCTTGCGCCGAACGACGGCGAGACCGTGCGCCAACTCCTCGATGCTGCCGAGCACCTGGGTAATTGGGTCACCGAAATCCCCGCCTGGTATGACTGGGACCACGGCCGCTATCTGTCCATGTATTTCGGCGTTGAGGGCGTCAAACTGGAAAAGAGCCTGCAGCTAAATATTCCCGATCACTTGCGTTGCCTCAATATCGCGCTTCTGGCCTGGAGCTTGAGCCGGGAAGAACGGTATCTACAACTGGCAACGCATTATGGCGGGCAATGGGCCGAGGCCATTCTGGCCGCGGATGAATTACCCGCCGGACTTGATCTTGAAGGCCCGATTTATTCTCTTGAAGCCAACAAAAGCTATTACCGTTTTGCCGGGCAAGCGCCGAAGCTCTCGAATCAAGTGGACCGGGCCGAAAATCTCTTGGCCTCCAACGCGCCCAACGGCTTGCTCGAGCTCTGGCGGGCAACGAATGAGCCCCGCTTCCGGCAGGCGGCGGAAGGGCTCCTGGATGTTCTGGCCACCCAATTCTTCGATCCCGATGCCGGCGCTGCCGTAGACGCCGTCCGCCATTACCGGGCCATAACGGGCGAGAGCCGCTATGATTCGGTGTTGCTGGAGGCTGTCAGCAAAACTGAACCTTGTGGGTTCACGGAACTTGCCATCGAACCGGAGGTCTCGAGACCGGGGCCGCGGACCCCGGGCGTTGGTAAGCGTAGCGACCTGCCGGCCTGGTTCGAGGATGGCAAGCCCCGCCGCCACAATCCTATCCTGTTGGCGCACGCCGCGGAAATCAGCGGCGACAAAGCTCTGGCCGCCCGCGCCATTGATTTGGCCCGCGCTTATTTCGATCTTGCCCGCCAAGTCTATCCTGACGGCCGAGACCACGGGTGTTCGGCCCGGACGGTCAGTGCCATTGCCCGCGGCCACGGGCGCGAGAACAATGCCGGCATGATCACCGCCGTCCTCGCCCCTATCTGCCAATGTTTCCGCGCCAATTGACCCTGAGCTTGCCTGTGGGGTTCCGGCCTTGCCGGGATTGACATTCTTCGGCCCGTCGCTATGGTGAATTTTTGAGCTTGAGAATTCTCAACCCGACAGTCAGTGATCTATATTGGAATCACGCAATCAACCCAAGCCGATCTCAGCCGCGCGCCGGGCCATTCGCAGCATAATCATTGGCCAGAGCCTGGGCGCGTTGCTGCCGCACGTGATAATTACCGGGGGGGTACTGTCGCTGTTGATCTTGCATTTAGGCGGCTCGACCTTTGAGGTGGGCGCGGTCGCGACCGCAAATGCCCTTGCCCAGATGGTCCGGGTGCTGGCAGCGTCGCGGATAGATTTCGGCAATCGCAAATGGAACGTGATTATCTGGCTCTTTCTGGGCGTAGCAGTGTTTGCGGGCGTTTTTCTAGTGATTCCGGTCAAGGTTGCCTGGGGTCCGCGCGCGGCGATCTGGTACGTCATCGGGATCTACTTCATCTATCGCCTCATGTTGCATTACGGCGCGGCTTTCTTCATGCCGTTGCTGTGCGACATTATTCCCGAATCACTGCAGGGCCGATTTTACGGGCGGATGCGCCGGGCATTCCAGGCCACGTCATTGGCGGCCGTACTGCTGGCCGGCTGGTATTTGGGCGATGATCCGGCACTTGCCAGGTTCATGGGCCTGTTTTTGGTCTTGCTTGTCCTTGGCTTGATCCGGCCCTTGCTCTTTCTGCGTCTGCCCAACCCGCCGCCGTCCCGGGGAGGCCCGCGGGAAGCGCTCACCAAGAATCTTCTCCGGCCGTTCCGCGACCCCGGTTTCCGGCGCTTTCTGCTTTTCTCGATGGCCACTGGCGCGTGCATCGGCATGACGGGGCCGTTCATCGTGCCCTTTGTCAAGACCGACCTGGGCTTCCCCAGTTCATTAACCGTTTATTCCGCGGCGGGCATCATCTTTGGCGGGGTTGTCTCGTTGCTTTTCTGGGGTCGGCTGGTGGACCGCTGGGGCAACCGCCTGGTCTTTCTGCTGAGCATCCTGACCATTGCCTTATCTCTTGGGGTTCTGGCGCTGGCGCCGGGCTACGTTCCGCATCGGGCGCCGGCTTTTATCCTGGTCGCGTTGGGATTCGGGTTGCGGGGAGCGGGGATGGCAGGCGAGGGCATCGCCTTCACCGTCCGCTTGATGCACTCCGCGCCAGCCGAACACCGGGGTTCTTACATGACGGTGTTCATGACCATGCGCGGCGCGGCCCTGGCCTGCGGCAGCCTTCTGGCCGGAACATTGCTCACTTTACTGCCCGCGGCCATCCGCATCAGCGGCCTGGAGTTATTCACCGAACGGATTTTCTTTCCGGCAGTCTTGCTGATAATGCTGGCGGCCTTGCTTGGCCTGCGACGCCTGCCGCGGATTGCCGAGCCGGGTATGGGCCGGATTATGGCGTCATTGACCGAGTATTTGCCGCCGTTCCTGGCTTCCCCATTCCAGGCCCCCCTGCGCTTCCTGCGCCGAGCCAAGCACAAAAAATCCGATAAGAATCTGTAAGCGACCCCTTGAACCCAGAATATCGAACAAGGAATTCAGAATGTTGAAGTTCTTCAGTTCTGAGTTCTGAGTTCCTTGTTCTTCAGTTCTTCAGTTCTGAGTTCTCCCTCAGTTCCAGCCACCGGTTTTCACGGGCCGACTGATATACCGCCAGCACCACATCCACCGTGTGTCCCGCCGAGACGGCGGTGACAAACGGCAGGCGCTTCTCACGCACTGCGGCAATGAAATCAGCGATCTGGGTCTGGTGACTGGGACCGTAATAGCTCTTTCCGGCCTGAACGATTGTCCGTTCACGGCTTTTTTGCTGAAGCTCACGTTCGACGCGTTCCTGAACGCCAGCGTCGCGAACCGACCGGTCGCGAAAGGCAACCTTCAAACCCTGGCCGTGGCGCAGTTCGACCGAACCGGCCGCGCCATGAATCGAAATCGTTGGCTCCCAGTCGAGATTGCTCGAGGAGGTGGCTTCGAGCGTGCCAAGCGCGCCGTTCTTGAAACGAAGCGCCGCCACGGCAGTGTCTTCAGTCTCGATTGCCCCCTTATGGGTAAGATTGCTGAACGAACCGGCCACGGCCGCGACCCCGCCCATGAGCCACACCAGCACATCAATGAAATGAATCGCCTGGTTTATCAGCACGGCGCCGCCTTCTTCCGCCCAAGTGCCGCGCCATGTGTCCGCTTGATAATACTCATTGGAACGAAAGCAGCGGACCTGAACGCCGGCGGTCAGGATAGTCCCAAAGATCCCGCCTTCCACAAGTTCCTTCAGATATTGATGAATTGTGTCGAAACGGTGCTGAAAGACCCCGGAAAAAACTACGCCGGGACATTGGGCATGGGTCGCCAGCATGAGGTCAAGACCTTCGCGGCTGGCGGCCAGAGCCTTTTCGCAAAGGACGTGCTTGCGGCCCTTGAGCGCGGCAACGGTAATCGGAACGTGGCTGGCGTGATCAGTACAGACATGCACACAGTCAATGTCTTCCGCGGCGATGACTTCCCGGTAATCTCGGGTGACGTGCGGAATGCCGTATTTCTCGGCAAGTCCCCGGCTCTTTTCTGCCACCAGGTCACAGGCCCAGGTAACGGCCACGTCCTCCTGCTGCCGGAGACTTTCAACGTGTGTGGGCGCAATCACGCCGCAGCCGATGATGCCGCATCGAAGTCGCGAACCGACTGGTCGTTTTGGCATGAATACGATTCCTTTATTTTGTTTCTTGCCCGGCGGGAGTCGCGAACCGACCGACAGTGAGGGAGGGGTTCATCGCGGGGCGGCATAGCCGCAAGTTGTGGGAAACAAGACGATGGAGCTTCTAATTCAAATCAAAATGTGCTTACCTTGTAGGCGAAAAGCCCGATGACGATTAACAACAGCAGACACCAGACGAAGAACACGCTATAGGTAATTGCGGTGGGAATCTTCAGTGGTTTAGCTTTTTCATAGCTCAGCTTTTCCTCTTCGTCGAATTCAATCGTCCTGGTTTCCTCGCGTTCTTCCTGCAATTGCTGAATTGACTTGTAGCGGGGCGCATCCACGCCAGGCGGCGGTTCCGGCATACTTCCAATATCGCCATCTTCGCTTACCACCTTGGCCGGGGTAGCCCCAACCTGGCGGCCGACATCGCCGTCATCTGTGTCTGCATCTTTCTCATCGCCTTTCCGCAAGAATTGCGCCGCGGCACTGCTAATAGCCTGGGCCATGGCGTCGTGAATGGCATCTTCCTCCGCGACCTCGGCCCCGACCGGCATCTCCGGCGCGGCGGGCGTTTCCACCTCGGCAACTGCGGGCGCGGCAGCAGGCATTTCAGCCTCAGGAGCTGCGGTCACGGCGGCTTTTGGCGTTGCGCCGGAGGTCTCGGCCTCCGCAGCATGGGTCACGGTGGCGCGTTTGGCGCCGGTCTCATCAACCACTTCAGCGGCGGCCTTGGCCGCCGCCGTGCCAAGCGCCTTGCTTAGCTCGGCGAGCTTATCCTTGTCAACCGGTTTTTCGCGTTTCACCGTTTTCTTTGTAAGACCCACCACCCGTAAGATGTGCCGGGTGGCCTTGCCAAAATCGGCATACGCCTGGCGGTAGGCCACAAGCATATCGTGCGGCAAATAAACCAGGCGGAACCCGCCGAAATCCACGCGGTTAGTTGGCGGGTAACTGAAGGTGCGGGCCACGCAATTGCTGTAGTCAACTTCGTTGCACCACGAACCGCCGCGCAGAAGATGCGGGTCCCGCTCATCATCGAAGGAGTCCAAACACCATTCCCAGACGTTCCCGACCATGTCAACGCAGCCGTAAGGACTGACATTTTGTTTGGCAAACTTGGTGACCGGGACAGTACAATCGTATTGCTTATCACCTTGGAAACAGGCGGATTTGGTCGTGGGCGTCTGGTTGCCCCAGGGATAGTAGCGGCCATCTTCGCCGCGGGCGGCCTTTTCCCACTCGACCTCGTGGGGCAGGCTGTAGTATTCGTTGGTCACCCGGCGGCGCCAGCGGCAGTATTCCTTGGCATCACTGTAACTGACGTGGCTGACCGGGCACTCCGGTTTCGGCGAGACCAAATTCAGCAGCGCCAAATCTTCGTCTGCATAGTTGATGTCAGCCTCCTCCAGAAAGACCATGAACTCCTTGGTGGTAACCGGATACTTGGACATATAAATGGTGCACTCCAACTCCCGGAATTCATCGTCAGGCCCAAAGAAGAACGGGCCGGCGGGGACATGGCAGAACGCCATGCCGAGAGAATCATTCACCTCCGACACCTGCACATTGCCGCTGGCCTGAATGGTTTCGCCGCGACCCCGGAGCTGTTGAATGAGTTTCTTTTTCTGGTGGCGGTAGTCGGACTCGAGAATTTCGCCGAGGATGAACTTGTCCTCAAGCTCGGCAAGCATCTCTTGCGGCGACTTCATCGTCGAACGCTGGCTGCGTTTTTTCGCCAAAATGCCGTCCCTGTTTTGTCACAAAACTATTGCAAAATCTGTTTAATATATACCGTGGTTGGCGCAAGGCAAATGCCGAGATGAATTCATTTCAGTCCACCTTTGTCCCGACTTTGCCGGGCTTGTACCGGTCCAGGAGTGAAAGCAACGCAAATAGGCTGCGCAGATGCGGCGCTGCAACCCCGGTCCGGGCGGCGGCCCGCACGGCATTGCCCAGAATAGCCTCAACTTCCATGGACCGGCCCGCTTCCCAATCCAGCAGCATACTCGTTTTGTACGACTTCATTTTGCGCGTGTCCTCGAGCATGTCCCCAATCACGGTTTCAGGCAGGGGTGACCCCGCCGCGGCAGCGATCGCGCAAACTTCCCGCATCACGGCCTCGACCAGGAATATCGCCGGCGGCGAGGCCAGGATGTCGGTGGTCGTTACGCCACCGCCAAGGACTGAAATGGGATTGAACGGCGCATTCCAGACAAGCTTCTCCCAGCGGGCGCTCACAATGTCCTCATGAAGAATGACGGGGACGCCGACGCGCTCGAACAAGTCCCGCAGCAACCGGACCTTCTCACTGATTCCCCGGGGGTAGACGCCGATGCTGAGCCGGCCGTAGTCCAGATGGCGAAATTCACCCGGACCGACGCGGTTACAGCACACAAAAGCCAGGGCGCTGATGATTTCATTTGCCGGGTAGGCAGCGGCCACCGGCGCCTCGATCTCAACCCCGTTCTGCAGCAGCACGATGCTGGTCTGCGTGCCCACGGCGCCGCGGATGAGCTCGGCCCGGTCAATCTCCGGCAAGACTTTGTAGGCCACTACCAGGTAGTCGGGCGCCGTCGAAACTTCGGCGGCCAAGCGGTAGACTTGATCCGGCCGGAAAAGCAAATCGCCCCAGATGCTCTTGACCTTAAGGCCTTTGCTCCGGGCCAACTCGTAGTCGGAACGGCAAAGCGCCGAAACCCGGGCGCCGGCCCGCTGCAACATGCCGCCGTAAAGACTGCCGACCGCGCCCGCCCCCATAATCAGGACCGCCGGACGATTCACCTTCACACCTGTAGCCTGACCCGAGACATTACCCTTCGCACAGTAACGAACGGATCAGCCCTTGCAAGCACCGGGCAATAAAAGAGGGACCGGACCCTAAAGAATCCGGCCCCTCGTTGTGGGGGGGTGGGGAGATTCACTATTGCCGCTTCGCTCTCGCCTGCGGCTCGCATAGCGCCTTCGGCGCGTCATTCCGCTTCCCGTCACCCGGGCGCAGAAGCGGCTTTACCGTTAATTCCTTTCCACAAATTCCTTCAACTCACCCGTAGGATTACTCTAGCTTGGTCAAAGAACAATTCAAGTCAGGAATTGTCCTTTTTTAATAAAAATTCGCGGATGCCTTCGAAGGAACTTAATCGCGTGGAAATCCCTATCATCCACGCTTGCATGGTCCCACGGCGGCCGCCATATTTACGCTGTGCGCTAAAAAAACTGAATGAATGGATGCTCAGTTATGGATCGCCAGCGTTTCCAGCAACAGCTTGAATTCGTCAGGGAGATTGACAAACTCAAACAGGTTTACCGCCAATCACTTCTGCTGGACGGCGTTCGCAAAGAAAATGACGCGGAACATTCCTGGCACCTGGCGCTGATGGCCGTTCTTCTCGGCGAATATGCCGCGGCCCCGGGGCTCGATCTGTTCCGCGTCGTGAAACTGGTACTGGCGCACGACCTGGTCGAAATCGACGCTGGCGACACTTACTGCTATGACACCAGCGCCAACAGCGACAAGGCCGCACGCGAAACCCGGGCCGCCGACCGCCTTTTCACGATCCTGCCCGCGGACCAGGGCCGGGAACTGCGCCGGCTCTGGGACGAGTTCGAGGCGCGGCAAACGCCCGAAGCGCGCTTTGCCGCGGCCCTTGACCGGCTTCAGCCGCTGCTGCACAACTACCTGACCCAGGGGCGCTCGTGGCGCGAGCACGGCGTCCGCAAACAGCAGGTTCTCGAACGCAACCAGTTAATCGCCGATGGCGCCCCCGAGCTTTGGGCTTACGCCCGCGAAATCATTGAAGACGCCGTGGCCAAAGGTTATCTGGAACCATAAGGACCCCCAGCCTGAACCTACCCCGCGCCATCTTCCGTTTTCACTTGTAGCGCCGAAACGGGAAAAGTCCGTCCGGCGATCCTGCTTGCCGGAAGATTCAGCTTTGGCTGAGCGCCTCCCTCGCCCCTTGATAGCAGGCAAAGTCGGCGGCGCTGAAGCAGCAAAACACGACCCGCGCGAGTGAGTCGTCCTGCGCCAGAAACGCCTTTACCGTCTTGATGGCCAGGCGACAGGCGCGTTTGAGGGGAAAGCCGTAGACGCCGGTGCTGATCGAGGGGAAAGCAATCGTCTTAATACCGTGTTCGAGCGCGAGCTCCAGGCTGTTGCGATAACAGGATACCAGCAGTTCGTCTTCATGATTGCCGCCCCCGCGCCAGACTGGGCCCACGGTGTGAATAACGTATTTCGCCGGCAGCTTATATCCCCCGGTGATTTTCGCCTCGCC